>FUWD013429934.1_pt37 | contig 14792 bp, 19 predicted proteins | sample 1063281 | NCBI WGS metagenome assembly FUWD01 (sample SAMEA79048168, study PRJEB19326) | metagenome | biome: marine | reverse complement strand
ATAGTTCTTTAGCATAGATACCAATGCACTGAAATTTTGCATTAGCAGGGTTACAGAGTGGCCCAAGTAGATTAAATATTGTTCTTCTGCCCAATTTTTTCCTTACACCTGCGACATTTTTCATTGCAGAATGGTAATGTGGCGCAAACATAAATCCAAACTGATGTTCATGAATGCTTTTTTTTACCTGTTCTGGATTTTTTAATATATCGATGTTTAGTTTTTCCAAAACATCAGCTGACCCAGACTTCGAGGTTAAGGCTTTATTACCATGCTTTGCTATATTTATATTCATACTAGCAAGCACAATAGATGCGGCAGTTGAGATATTTAAGGTATGTTTTCCGTCCCCCCCAGTACCACACATGTCCAGAACGTTTTCTTCCAAAGTTACTTTTAAAGATTTTTCTCTTAATACAGAAGCCCCACCGGTTATTTCGTCAGAGACCTCGCCTTTATCAGCCAAGCCCAATAGAATAGTGGTAATCTGTTCGTCATTATATTCAGAGTTCATTATCTTGCGAAATAAAAATTGCGTTTCTCCTATAGTTAAATTTTTCTTATCAGCTAGTTTTTTTATTAATTCCTCGTAATTCATATAAATAATTAGTTTTTTAAAAAATTTTTTATAATTTTTTTCCCAAATGTGGTTTTAATACTTTCAGGATGAAATTGTATCCCATGTACATCAAATTTTCTATGTGACAAACCCATTATCACATTGTCACCAGTCATGGCTGTAACTTTTAGTGAAGCTGGTATTTTTTTGGATCAGCTACCAGGCTATGATATCTAGTTGCCGTAATGAGCTTTGGTATATTAGTAAAAATTTTTGATGAAAAGGTTTTTATACTACTTGTTTTTCCATGCATTATTTTTTTTGCTTTAATAATTTTTCCGCCAAAAGCTTGTGCTATTATTTGATGACCTAGACAAATACCAAAAATTGGTTTTTTTTAAAATATTGATCAACAACTTCCAAGCAAAGACCTGCACGATCAGGATTTCCTGGACCAGGAGAGATTACAATTTTGTCAAATTTTTTTAATTGGTTAATTTTAAATTTATCATTTCTAGCAACTGTCACATTGCAACCTAGTTCAGAAAAATAATGAAATACATTGTATGTAAAACTGTCATAGTTGTCTATTAGGAAAATTTTAATCATTATTTAGATGCCTCAATTAACGCTTTAGCTTTATTTAATGTTTCTTGATATTCCTTTTCGGGGTTACTATCCGCCACTATTCCAGCGCCTGCCTGAATATAAACTTTGTTATTTTTCACAATAGCTGTTCTTAAAGCTATGCAGGTATCCATGTTATTTTTTGGGGAAAAGTAGCCAATGCCACCAGCGTAAAGTTTACGCTTACTTTTTTCAAGGCTATCTATTATTTCCATAGCTCTAATTTTTGGAGCTCCAGAAACAGTTCCAGCTGGAAAGCCAGACATTAAAACATCAATTAAAGAAGAGTTTTTCTTAAGAGTTCCCGTAACATTTGAAACAATATGCATTACATGAGAGTACTTTTCAATTTTGAACTGACTATCAACCTTGACCGTACCCGTTTCTGAGAATTTACCAACATCATTTCTGCCAAGATCTAGGAGCATTAAATGTTCAGAAATTTCTTTAGGGTCAGCCAAAAGCTCTTTTTGTAAAGAATTGTCTTTTTGTTTATTTTTTCCCCTAGGTCTTGTCCCTGCTATAGGCCTGATAGTAATTTTATTGTCTTTGACACGAACTAAGATTTCTGGACTGCTACCAACAATTTGAAAATCATCATAGTTAATAAAGTATAAAAAAGGAGAAGGGTTAGTTTTTCTAATTTTTTTATATATTTCTAAAGGTTTTTTTCGAAGCTTGGCTTCAAATCGTTGGCTCAAAACTACTTGAAAAATGTCACCTAATTCTATGTGTTTTTTTGCTATAGAAACATTTTTTTTAAACTGTTTTTTTGAAGTATTGCTTTTTATTATTATTTTTTTTAATTCTTTTTTATTTTTTTGAGCGGTTATTTCTTTAGAAGAGTCTTTGATAATTTTTTTTAATTCTTTAATATTTTTATTATAATTTAATTCAGAGCATTTTTTCAAATTGTATTCACAAGATATAAAAAAAAGTTTTTTTTTAAAGTTATCATGAATAATAATTTTTTTGGGTCTTTGTAGCCTAATATCTGGTATTTTAAGATCATCCTTATTTTGATTTGGGATCTTTTCCACAAATCTTATGGTGTCATAGCCAAAATAGCCAACTAGCATTAAAGCCATAGGAGGTAAATTTTTTGGTAAATCGTAATCAAAATTCTTTATTAATTTTTTTAAATACGAGTAGACATTAGTTGTTTTAATTTCTTTTTTATTTATGAACAGTGCGTTGTTTTTAACTTCGTATATTTTATCTGAGTCATATCCAAAAATGGTATAGCGTCCACGATGAATAGCTTTTTCAACCGATTCAAATATGAAGCTATTTTTCTTAGTTAGAATATTTTCTATTAAAGTCTCAATTTTAGATGGCTTTGAATTGTGTTCTGTGGAGTAAACTAGAGATATTTTGTTTTTTTAAAATTATCTTTGTAAGATTTGTAATTACTAAACTGTAGCATTAAAAGAGTTTGTTATTCTGTCTAAAACTTTTTGATTAATCTTTACTTTATATTTGTTATTTAAAATTTATCAAAAGATTGCATTATTTGCTCATCAAAACTTATAGTTACCTGTCTTTCATAAAGTTTATCCATCTCATCGTTAGATTTTGTCCTATCATAAGAAGTATCAATGGCTTTAATTAGATAGTTTTTGGGACCTTTTAGCACCAATAATTCATTTTTTTTTAAACTAAATATTTGTTGAATTTGATTTGGAGAAAAAGTTATATTTTTTTCTAACCTGTTCTTTAAATCAAGTTGCTTAACAGTTTTTGTTTTTTTCGAAATAAGCTGATCAAATATGTTTTGCTCTTTAATTTTGTTACTTAAAGAATTGGCTTTACTGTCAATATTCTTTTTTTTAATTTTATTTATGATATTTTTTTTAATTTTGTCATTTAATGTCAGGGGTTTTTTCTTTACGATCTCGTTAATTCCAATTAAATAAAAGGTACCCTTGATTTCAATTAATTCTGAAGTTATTTGATCATTAAGATAAAATGCTTTTTGAACAATACTTTTGTCTAAGACTGTTGTTTTAAGGGAATTTTTAATCAGTCCTTCTTTATTAAACAAGGCACTCTTTTCCACATTGAGAGAAAACTGAGTTGCCATGTCATCAAAGTTTCTGTTAGATAAAACCTGATTTTCTATATCTGAAATATTTTTAAAAAATAAGTCTGAACTTTGATTTGCTTCTTTATTTTGGTTTATGACTGCGTACTTTATGCTTCTTAGTTCATTGGAGTAGCTAGGGTTTTTTTTGTGGTAATCTAAAATCTCTTTTTCCGTTATATCGATATCTTCATAGAGATCCTCCAAGCTTATATAGCTTATAGAGATTTTTTTCTCAAAATAGTTTTTTACTTTTGTCTTATGGTATGAGGTTGATGTGGAGCCTAAATTTTGACTTTCTACAATTAGTTTTTTTAATAAACTTTTTTCAAAACCTGTTTCAAAAGAGTAGCTACCAATTTGATTTTTTAGGAGATACTTTTCATATTCAGTTCTTGAAAACTTTCCATTTTTAGAAAATTCTGGAATATTTTTTATAAAATTCGATAAGGTTTTATCATTAATTATTATTTTTTCTTCTTCAGCGTAAATTTCAAATATTTTTTCAGCAACCAATTGATTTAAGATTTGTATGTGGAGATTATCTTTAATAGCATCAGATACATTTTGATAATTCCTAGATTGCAAACCATTCCTTAATTCATTTACATAATCTTCAGAATATATATTTTTTCCAGAAACCTCAGCAACCACATTGGTTTTGCCCGCACTAAACATGTCTCCCACACCCCATAAGGCAAAAACTGCGATTATTATAACAATCAACAATTTAACAAGTATGCTCTTGGATAATGCTACTAATTTATGTTTCATATTTATTTAGTTTAAAAATAAAGATTAATAGATTAAAAAAGTCTTTATGTCTTTGAAAAGTACTATGTTTGTTGCAAATTGGAAAATGAATGGAACTTCATTTAATTTCAAAGAAGTCAGTAAAGTTGGAGTTTTTTTAAATAAAAATTTAAAAAAATATAAAAAATCTATTATTTTTTGTCCTCCCTTACCTTTGCTCACATATTTTAGCAAAAAAAATGCTAATAATAATATTCAATTCGGTGCTCAAAATATATCCAATACAAGTTTGAGCTTTGGTGCAGCTACAGGATCTATTAGTGCTTCCATGGCAAAAACTAGTGGAGCCGAATATGTAATTTTGGGCCATTCGGAATCAAGATCTTCTGGCGATAGTTTTTTGATGATTAAAAACAAAATACTACATGCAGATAAAACGAAATTAAAAATAATTTTTTGCATGGGAGAAACCTTGAGCCAAAAAAAAAAGAACCAGTCCTTAGCAGTTTTGAAAAAACAAATTATAGGATCTGTGTCTAAAAAAATAAATTTTAATGATATAATATTTGCCTACGAGCCAGTTTGGTCTATAGGCACTGGGCTTGTTCCTTCATCAGAATATCTTGAAAAAACATTTTTATTTTTAAATAGCTATTTAAAAAATAATTTTAAAATTAAATCTCCAAAAATTCTTTATGGAGGATCTGTGAACGCTGCAAATATTAAAGGTTTAAGATCTATTAAGGGCTGTTCTGGCTATTTGGTTGGTGGAGCTTCTTTAAAAGCAAAGAATTTCATTGAAATTATTAAGAATTATTATAATTAGCATCCCAATGGAAAATATAATTCTTATAATTCACGTTGTCATAGCGGTACTTCTAATTGGTTCAGTTCTAATGCAAAGTTCAGAAGGTGGCGCATTAGGAATTGGTACTGGAGATAGTGCATTGATGTCTTCAAGATCTGCTTCTAACTTTTTGACCAAATTTACTTCCGTGATGGCTATTTTTTTTATTATCACCAGTATTTCCTTAACTATCATTCACAAAAAGGACAAACCAACTGGCTCCATTATTGATAAAATAGAGAAAATAGAAGAAAAGAATAAGAAACCGCAAATTCCTTCTGCCAAATAATTAAGCTTTAGTTTCTAGTGAAAATGTTTTATAACATTTTTCCATGGCTCGTTACATATTCGTTACTGGAGGCGTGGTTTCATCTTTAGGAAAAGGTTTATCATCAGCATCATTGGCATACCTGTTGCAATCAAGAGGTTATAAAGTTCGATTAAGAAAATTAGATCCTTATTTAAATATCGACCCGGGAACAATGAGCCCATTCCAGCATGGAGAAGTGTTTGTAACCGATGATGGTGCTGAAACTGATTTGGACCTTGGTCATTATGAAAGATTTAGTGGAATTTCTGCAAAACAATCTGACAATGTTACTACGGGAAAAATTTATAGCGATATTTTAAAAAAAGAAAGAAGAGGTCGGTATTTAGGCAAAACAGTTCAAGTCATTCCCCATGTTACCAATGAAATTAAAGATTTTATTAAAAAAGATATTAAGGATGAAGATTTTGTTATTTGTGAAATTGGAGGAACAGTAGGCGACATTGAAAGTTTGCCATTTTTAGAGGCCATTAGACAGTTTTCTATCGATGTAGGATCTAACAGATCTTTATTTGTTCATTTAACTTTAGTGCCATACATGAAAGCATCGGATGAAATTAAAACCAAGCCCACTCAGCATTCTGTTAAAGAGCTGAGAGCATTGGGAATACAACCAAATATAATTATATGCAGGTGTGAAAGACCAATTCCTATTGGCCAAAGAAAAAAAATATCTCTTTTTTGCAATGTCTCTATCAAAAATGTAATTGAAACTATTGATGTAAAAACTATCTATGAAGCACCAATTAGTTTTTATAAAGAAAAATTAGATCAGCAAGTTTTAAATTATTTTAAAATAAAATCTAAAAGACAACCAAACCTTTTGCCTTGGAAAAAAATTACCAAGACAGTTCTGTCTTCCAAAAATTCTGTCAATATTGCTATTATAGGTAAGTATGTAAATCTTAAAGATGCCTACAAATCATTAGATGAGGCGTTAACTCACGGAGGGATTAAAAATAATGTAAAAATAAATCTTATACGAATAGAGTCAGATTATCTAAAGGTATCAGAAGTTAAAAAGAAATTGGCTGGTGTTAATGGCATTTTAATTCCAGGTGGATTTGGCAAAAGAGGAACGGAGGGTAAGATAGCAGCAATTAGCTACGCGAGAAAAAATAAAATACCTTTTCTAGGCATATGTTTTGGTATGCAAATGGCAGTAATTGAGTTTGCAAGGAATGTGCTTAAAATAAAGAAAGCTAGCTCAACTGAAATTTCAAAACAATGTATACCAATTGTAGGTTTAATTGATGAATGGAGTAAAAACGGAAAAGTTCAAAAAGGTACTTCTAAAAATTTAGGTGGTACGATGCGTTTGGGTCTTTATCCGGCCAGACTTAAGGAATCTAGTTTGATTAAAAAAATTTACAAATCCAGAAATATTAACGAAAGACATAGACACAGGTACGAAGTTAACATCAACTACCAAAAAAACTTTGAAGAGAAGGGCATGTCTTTCTCGGGAATATCTCCTGATAATAAGTTACCAGAAGCAATAGAAATTAAAAAACACCCATGGTTTATAGCGGTCCAATTTCATCCAGAATTTAAATCTAGACCTTTGTTACCACATCCTTTATTCTCTTCATTTATCGCTGCTGCAAAAAAAAATAAATGAAACAAAAAAATATAAACATCTCTAATTTTAAAATTGGAAACAACCTTCCATTCACTTTAATTGCAGGTCCCTGTCAGCTTGAGAGCAGGACTCATGCCTTTAAAATGGTTGAAAAAAATTCAAAAAAATTACAAAAAAACTTAAAATTAACTTTATTTACAAAACATCTTTTGACAAAGCTAACCGAACTAGTCTTAAAGGAAAAAGAGGCTTAGGTCTTGCCAAGTCTTTGTTAATATTTGACGAAATAAAAAAAAATTCAAAGTACCTATATTGACAGATGTGCACACTCCAGAACAATGTTCCTTAGTTTCCAAGCACGTTGATGTTTTGCAGATACCGGCTTTTTTGTGCAGACAAACAGATTTATTAATCGCAGCAGCAAAGACAAAAAAATTATTAATATAAAAAAGGTCAATTTCTCGCTCCGTGGGACATGGGCAATGTTGTGAATAAAATTAAAAACTCTGGAAATAATAATATTTTAGTTACAGAAAGAGGAGTTAGTTTTGGTTATAATACTTTAGTTTCTGATTTTAGAGCCATACCCACCTTGGTAAAATTAGGTTATCCTGTTATTTTTGACGCTACACACTCGGTGCAACAACCCGGGGGTAAAGGAACAGCAAGTAGTGGTCAAAGAGAGTTTGTTGAGCCTCTTTCAAAAGCCGCAGTTGCAATTGGAGTTGCTGCCATTTTTATTGAAACACATGAAAATCCAGATCGTGCTCCTTCAGATGGAGCCAATATGATAAATATTAATAAATTAGAATCTTTGTTAAAAAAATTAAAAAAAATAGACTCAATCGTTAAAAAATAATTTTTACAATGTCCAAAATAAATTTTGTTAAAGGTAGACAGGTTTACGACAGTAGAGGCTTTCCTACAGTGGAAGCTGAAATAATCTTAGAAGATGGAAGCCGTGGATTTGCTATAGTCCCATCGGGAGCTTCAACGGGGACTCATGAGGCTCATGAACTAAGAGATGAAAATAAAAAATATTTAAACAAAAGTGTTTTGAAGGCCGTTGAAAACATTAACAATAAAATATTTCCAGCCGTAAAAAGCATTTCAGCATTAGAGCAAGAAAAAATAGATGCAATAATGATTGATCTTGATGGAACATCTAACAAATCAAACTTGGGAGCAAATGCCATACTAGCCGTCTCAATTGCATGTTGTAAAGCAGCAGCACAATCCCAAAAAATAGAAATATATGAACACATTAGCAAAGATAAAAATTTTTCCCTTCCTTATCCTATGTTAAATATTATTAATGGTGGCGCTCATGCCAACAACTCTTTGCAAATTCAAGAATTTATGATTAGACCCGATGGAGCAAAAAATTTCTCTGAATGTATGCGCATGTCTTTTTTAGTTATACAAAATTTAAAAAAAATACTTATTGAAAAAAAACTTAGCACCAATGTCGGTGATGAAGGCGGGTTTGCTCCATCTTTAAATAGTGACGAAGAAGCTTTGGATTATATTGTCGAATCTATTGAGCGTGCAGGCTTTACACCAGGTACAGATTTTAATTTATGTTTAGATGTGGCTGCTAATGAAATTTATGATGGAAAATCCTACAATATAGAAAACAATAAAAGTAGCACTCCTGATGAAATGATAAGCTTTTATGAAAAAATCACATCTAAGTATCCAATAAAGTCTATAGAAGATCCTATCTTTGAGGATGATTGGGGCACATGGAATAAGCTCACTAAAAAAATTGGAGATAGAGTTCAGGTAGTAGGGGATGATTTGTTTGTTACCAATAAGACAAGATTGCAAAAAGGAATTCAAGACAAGTCAGCAAATGCAATTTTAATTAAAGTAAATCAGATAGGCTCTGTGACAGAGATGCTTGATACAATAAACTTGGCTCAAAAAAATTTATTCAATACTATTATCTCTCATAGATCTGGTGATACTGAGGATACTTTTATAGCTGATTTGGCCATTGCAACAAATTCTAACCAGATTAAAACTGGATCTTTGGCCAGATCTGAGAGAGTTGCTAAGTACAATCGTCTTTTAAGAGTTGAGGATACCAACAAAAACAAAATTGTAATGGCAAACATTTAAATGAAAAAAATTTCAGCTTACTTAAATCTTCACAAATTTTTTTTGATTAATTTATTTATTTTTTTATACATTTTTATCAATTTACTGGATGGAGATAGGGGTTATTTCTCGTACGTAAAAAAAAATAACTTACTTGTAGAAAAAACAGTAGAAGAAAAAAAAATCACCTCAAATCTAGATTCTTTCAGATTAAAAAATTCAATGCTTTTAAAGGAAACTGTTAATTTAGATTATTTAGACTATTTATACAGGAAGCTTTTTGTTCTAGGAAAACCTGGAGAAAAGCTTTATCTAATTAAATAATTATGAGCAAATTACGTCATCCAGAAAAAGTTAACAAAGAATATAATCCTATCCAAAAAAAACCTTCTTGGATAAGAGTTAAAATAAGCAATTCAAGTGTATTTGCAGAAACTAAGAAAATTATAAAAGATAAAAACTTAGTGACTGTATGTGAGGAAGCTGGCTGTCCTAATATTTCTGAATGCTGGTCAAAAAAACATGCAACATTTATGATTTTGGGAGATACATGCACCAGAGCATGCGCTTTCTGTAATGTAAAAACAGGTATACCGAATAAGGTAGATTTGGAAGAGCCTCAAAAAATTGCAAATTCAGTTAAAGAGCTTAATCTTAACCATGTAGTTATAACATCAGTCGATAGAGATGATCTAGAAGATGGAGGAGCACTTCATTTTGCTAATGTGGTTACTTCTATAAAGTCACTTAACAGCAACACAACCGTTGAAATATTAACACCTGATTTTTTGAGAAAAAAAGATTCCTACAAAATTGTAGTAGATTCTAATCCTGATGTTTTTAATCACAACCTAGAAACTGTCCCTAGCTTGTATTTAAAGGTCAGACCTGGTTCTAGGTATTTTCAATCATTAAACTTATTAGCTAACGTAAAAATTCACAATCCTGAAATTTTTACAAAATCTGGGCTAATGGTTGGTCTAGGAGAAACTAAAGATGAATTGTGTCAAGTAATGGATGATCTGAGGTGTGCTAATGTAGATTTCATAACTATCGGTCAATATCTGCAGCCTACACCGCAGCACTATCCTATAAAAAAATTCATCACACCCGATGAGTTTGAAACCTACAAAGAAATTGCTTATTCAAAGGGATTTTTGATGGTTTCATCTAGTCCGCTGACAAGATCTAGTTATCATGCAGGAGAAGATTTTGCTGTCCTACAAGCAAACAGAAAATCTGGAATAGAAAATTGCCAATAAAAAAAGTTGTAAAAAAATTTAATTTTCCTAAGAACGATTTAATAGAATTGGTTTTGGATATTGACAATTATAATGAATTTTTACCTTGGTGTAAAAGTTCTAAGATTTTAAAAATTGATGAAGATAGTGTAAAAAAAATAATACATGCAGATTTAGAGATAGGCTACAAGCTCATTGCAGATACTTACACTAGTGAAGTTTTTTTTGATAAAAAAAAATCTGAAATTATTGTTAAGTCATTGTCCGGTCCTATCAAAAAATTATCGAACATATGGTCATTTAAAGACATTGATAAATTTTCATGTGAGGTTAATTTTTTTATAGAAATAGAATTGAATAATCTTCTTTTAAACTCAATGTTTGGAAAATTTTTTGATATAGGTTTTGAAAAAATTCTTTCCTCTTTTGAAGATCGTGCAAAAGATAAATTGACCTAAAGAAATTCCTCAATAAGCTTTAAGGCTTTTATACAAGTTTTCTTTTGAATTTGCGCTCTGCTTAACTTGCTATTAAAAAAATATTTTCTAAAATCAATTTTAGATTTCTTACAGATGCCAATATATACCAATCCAACAGGCTTTTTTGTAGTCCCACCATCAGGTCCCGCAATACCCGTTATAGACAAGGATATATCTGACTTGCTTATTTTCTGAATATTTCTAGCCATAGATAGGCAACATTCTTTACTGACAGCACCAAATTTAAGAATGGTTTTTTTTGGAATTCTTAAAGTTTTAATTTTTGATTGATTGGAGTAAGAAACGATACCAAGGCCGAATATTTTAGAAGCTCCCTTCACAGATGTTATTTGACTGGATAGCATACCGCCAGTGCAAGATTCTGCTAAAGATATTTTTATCCTTCTCTTTTGTAGAATTTTAACAATTTTATTAGGAAGCTTTAAAACCATAGCAATGTAACCATATAAATTAATAGAGCAGAAAATATACCTGCAATTACATCATCTAACATAACACCCAATCCATTTTTCATTTTTTTATCAATTAAATTAATAGGGTAGGGTTTTAAAATATCAAAAAATCTAAAAAAAACAAATGACAGAACAATTAAAATTATAAAGTCTTTATTATAAGTGTTTGTATTTAACGGAATAAACAAAAGAAAAAAAAGTGGTATATTCTGTCCAACAAATTCATCAATTACAATCTCTTTTGCATCTTTTTCATCAAAGGTACTTGAAAATTTATCTATTAGCAAAATGGAAAGAAAAAATATTATGATAATTACACAGATAAGATAAATACCCCTGCTTTCTAGGTACCCAATTGAATATAGGGAGTAAAAAATCACACAAGTAACAAAAGATGCTACCGTTCCTGACGCGTATTTTGAATATCCAATTCCAAACATTGTTAAAATGGATAATAAAAATTTATTGATCATATTTTAATACAGATAAAACTTCACAAGCCAAGGCTTTATTCTCACCTATAATTCCCAATCGATCTGTTGTTTTTGCTTTTATGTTAATTTTGTTTCCATCTAGTTTGCATAACTTTGAAAGATTGTTTTTTATTTTTTCTTTATATTTTCCTAAATTAGGACTTTGTAAAATTATATTTAAATCAATTGAATCAATTTTTATTTTTTTTTCATTCAACATTACAATTACTTTTTTTAGAAGCAAAGAAGACTTAACATCTTTGAATTTATTAATATTAGGAAATAAAGTTCCTATGTCTCCATTTTTTATAGCACCTAAAAAACTATCAATTAATGCATGCAACAAGCTATCACCATCAGAATGACCCATGGGGCCCATTTTAGATGGCACAAAAACTCCACCCACTATTAATTTACGACCCTTTATCATTTTATGAATATCGTAACCTATGCCATGAAAAGTTTTGACTGGAATATCTTTTATGTAGGTTATTTTTTTATTAGCAATTTCACCTCTAGTAATTTTTATGGGTAAATTATTTTTTAAAAATAAACTAGAGTCGTCTGTTACATTTTTGTCTTTATTTAATTTGTGTAGATTGTAAATTAATCCTAAATCAAAAGCCTGAGGTGTCTGTATTTGAAAAACTTCATTTCTAGGAATAATTTTATTTTTATAAATAGTGGTATCTGAAGATCCAATAGCTGGAATAACTGCATTAAATTTTTTTAACCAACTTATTTGGTCGTTTATCATTTTCGCTGAAAAATAAGGTCTAGCAGCATCGTGAATTAGTATCTTGGTCAAACGGTGACTTTTTGCAATTTTTAGACCATTTTTGACAGAGAGGGCCCTAGTTTTTCCACCATTTGTTATTATAATCTTTTTGTCTTTTATAATTAATTTTTCAAATTTAATGTAACTTTTTTTATCTACTGCTATTATTATCTTTGAGATTTTTTTATTTTTTAAAAATTTTTTAATACTATGATTTATAACCACATCATCATTAACAATATTAAATTGCTTAGGTATTTTGCTAGCAAATCTTTTGCTATCACCACCAGCAACAATTAAAGCGCCTAAAGACATTTTATGAATTTTAAAAAATTAAACATGAATTATTTGATTGGATTTATCACTTTTTTATCCTTGTTGGTAGGTTTTTTAACGATCCAAACTTTTGCTGGAAAAGGATTTCTTGAACTCAACTCTTTGAATATTCAAGTTCTTTTAATAATTAATTTAGTACTTTTGTCAATTTTTTTATCTTTTCTAATCTTTAAATTTTTTAGACTCTTTACGGAGGGAAAGAATTCAAATTTAATTGGAACCAACACAAAAAAAAAGTTTTTAATTTATTTTATTTCCTTGTCTGCCATACCAGGTATCGTTATTGCAATATTTTCACTTTTAATTTTTAACTATAGTATCGAAAAATGGTTCGATAAAAAAATTAATGAAACGGTTACAAACTCTGTTGAAATAGCCAAGGAATATTTGCGCGAGCATCAGTCGTCTATCAGTAAAGACATTTTGTTAATTGCAAATGATTTTAGTAGAAGTAGCAAAAGATTGATTAGCAACAATAAGGATTTTGAAAAATATATTCAGATTCAGAGCAATGTAAGGTCTGTTAAAAATATCTTTATAGTATCTGACAAGGGAATACTTACTCATAAGAATCCAAGGGTTGATATTAAAAATTTTAACAAACCAGATGTTTATATTTTGACAGCAGCTAAAAAAGGAAAACCTGTAATTATATCCAGTGCCTACACAAACAAAACATATGGAATGGTCAAGTTACGAGGATTTAAGAATTCTTTTTTATATGTAATTCAAGATGTGGATCCTAAAATAGTAAATTATATTAAAAAAACAGGAAAAATTTCTGAGTATTATTTTAATATAAAAAATAACATTTTTAATCTTCAAATAACGTTTACGATTATTTATATAATTATTACTCTTTTGCTAATATTTGTTGCAAGCATTGTTTCAATTAATCTATCTAGCTACATTTCAAAACCTCTAACTTATCTTTTTGATGCCTCATCCGAAGTAGAAAAAGGAAACTATAGCATTCACTTAAAAAATGAAAATTTAGATTCCGATTTTTCTCAATTGTACACAACCTTTAACAATATGATTAAACGGATAAAGGATGATCAAACCAAAAAATCTCAGGAAGGTCGCTACGAGGCCTGGAAATTAATTGCCAAAAAGTTAGCACATGAAATTAAAAACCCTCTCACCCCAATACAACTTTCTTTGGATAGAATAGATTCTAAATTTAAAAAACAAATAGTAGAAGATAAGACTTTGTTTGAAGATCATATAAAAACTATAAATTTGCAAATTTCTGAGATTACCAATTTGCTAAATTCTTTTTCTGAATTTGCCAGAATGCCAGATCCTGAATTTTCAGATACTAATATCATTGATCTTATCGACAGGGCAGTATTGCCTTACAAAACCAATTACAAACAAATATCAATAACCATAAATTCTAGTTTAAAAAGCAATGTGATTAAATGTGATAAAAATCAAACATTTAGACTTTTTACCAATCTGATTAAGAACAGCGTAGAATCTATAGTTGAAAAAAATGAAAACAAAGGGAAAGTAGAAATATTGATACAGGGCAATGACAACAGTGTTGATTTTTTATTTCAAGATAATGGGATTGGTTTTGAGCTAGATCATATGTCAAATATTTCTGAACCTTACTTTACTACTAAACAAAATGGATCTGGCCTGGGCCTGTCCATTGTCTCTAAAATTATTTTTGAACACAAGGGGAATATTAATTTTTATAACAGTGAAAAGGGTGCAAATATTCATTTTACCTTTAACAAACATCTATGAAAAAAATTTTAATTATTGATGATGAAAAAGATATAAGAATTCTTCTATCTAGTATTTTAAAAGAAGAGGGCTACAGTTGTATTGTCGCTGGAACAGTTAAGGAAGCTGAAAATATTATACAAAACGATTCTTTTGATCTTGTGCTCCTTGACATTTCTTTAGACGATAAAAAGAAAGATGGAATATATATTTTAAAAAAAATTAAAAAAATTAATAAAGATATTCCTGTGATCATGATATCGGGTCACGCAACAATTCAAGTTGCCGTAGAATCTGTAAAACTTGGAGCATTTGAATTTTTGGAAAAACCTTTTAATACGGATAGGCTTTTGAATTTTACTAAAAGAGCTTTTGAAAATCTAGATTTAAAAA
>FUWD013171207.1_pt1 | contig 14800 bp, 14 predicted proteins | sample 1063281 | NCBI WGS metagenome assembly FUWD01 (sample SAMEA79048168, study PRJEB19326) | metagenome | biome: marine | reverse complement strand
GGTGAGTATTACCATGTGTTTAATCGTGGCGTGGATAAGCGCATTGTTTTTAATTCGAAAGAGCAGCAAGAGTTTTTCTTCAATCGGCTACGATTATTAAACACCACTGATAGTAGGAAATATATAGCCAATAAACGTAGTCGATATAAAGATAAGTTAATTACAGCTGATGGTGATCAATTAGTAAGTATTGTGGCTTTTTGCTTACTGCCGAATCATTATCATTTGTTATTAAAACAGGAGGTTGATAATGGTATTTCACAATTTATGCAGCGACTTGGTACGTCTTATACAATGTATTTTAATCAGCAAGAGAATAGAAGTGGAAGTCTATTTCAAGGTAAGTTTAAAGCAAAACATTTGAGTGGAGAATTTGCACTTCCAGTGGTTTCTGCTTATGTAAATCTTAATAACAAACATCATAAGATCGACTCAAATCTACATTTGGTTAAATCTAGTATTAATGAGTACCTTAACCCAGGATTTGAAAAAGGAATCTGCAATCAGGAAATAGTAAAATCTATTATTAGCGAGATTGGATCGTTATTCGAATATAAGCAGTTTATTAAAAATGCATCATTGTCTTTTGCTGATAATAAAAATAATTCATTAACCATTACTGATTTTGAGTTTTAACAAAGTGGGGAAGGCCTTGCCTTCCCCACTTTGTGCTTGTAGAAAATTTGAGATGTATATAAATCCTTTAAAATGTAATTTTTGAATTGCTGATTAACCTATGATCACACAACTTACGAATCGATCTTTATTAAAGCTCAGTGGTGGTGATACTCAAAGTTTTTTACAAGGGCAATTCTCTAATGATATTGATGCATTGGAAGGTGGTGCGGTGCAACTCAATGCGTATTGTCAGCATCAAGGTAAGATTATTGCATTATTGTGGGTAATAAAAAGAGATGATGATTTTTATTTGTCTTTTCCGAGTGATTTGGCTGAACTTGTAACAAAGCGTTTGACCATGTTTAAGATGATGTCAGATGTAACGATTACTGATGTGAGTAATGAAGTTATTCAATTAGGTGTTATTGATGAAGAGTTCGATGGTGCGTTTAAACTGAATGACCAACAATCGGTTGCTTTGGTAGATAAACATGAATTTGATCTTTCGGATGAATCCAATTGGGAAAAGGCTTGTATTGAAAATGGCATGGCTGAGGTGTATCTTAATACGTCTGAGCAGTTTGTGCCACAGCTACTGAATTTAGATATTAATGAGGTAGGTGTAAGCTTTACCAAAGGTTGTTATCCTGGGCAGGAAGTAGTGGCTCGACTGCATTATTTAGGTAAATCAAAACGACGCATGCGAGTATTTACCTGTGATGCCGATGTTAATATTGGTGATGAACTGGTTGTAGCTGGTTCAAAGTCAGCTAAAGCTTCCGGTATTGTGGTGCGTTGTGTAAAATTAGATTCTAAATCTTTATGTTTAGCAACGGTTGAAGTGGCACATGAAGATGGCAAAATCACACTAAATAACGCCGAAGGCGCTTTATTAACTAGAATTCAAAATGACTAAAGTATTATTTTTACTGGCATGGTTGCCATTGTCCGTATTTGCCAGTGATGAGCTTGCAGCGCCATTAGATCTCACTAACCATTGGGTTGGTTATGCGGCACTTGCGTTGTTTGTATTGGCGTATATTTTAGTTATGGTGGAGGAGTTTACCCACTTTAGGAAATCTAAGCCGGTGATATTGGTGGCAGGTGTAATTTGGGGATTGATTGGCTGGGTTTATGCTTCTAATGGTTTGCCTCATTCTGCTGAAGTTGCACTACGACACAATTTATTGGAATATTCAGAGTTGTTTTTATTTTTGCTAGTAGCAATGACTTACATTGAGGCCATGCGAGAAAGATTGGTATTTGAAAGTTTAAAAACTTGGTTGATTTTAAAAGGCTTTACTTTTAGGCAGCTTTTTTGGATGACTGGATTTTTAGCATTTTTCATCTCTCCTATGGCTGACAACCTGACAACAGCGCTTATCATGGGCGCAGTGGTATTGGCGGTGGGCTCGAGTAATCCGCGTTTTGTCTCTATTGCCATGGTTAATATCGTAGTAGCTTCAAATGCTGGCGGTGCGTTTAGTCCATTTGGTGACATCACTACGCTAATGGTTTGGCAAAAAGGCTTGGTTGAGTTTTCTGAATTTTTTGCACTGTTTCTACCATCGTTGGTTAATTTTGTTGTTCCTGCAGCTATTATGCATTTTGCCATTGAAGATAAAAAAGCAATGGGTGATCAAAGTGACGTTAAGATTAAATTAGGCGGCATGGGGATTGTTGTTTTATTTACGCTGACCATTGCAACAGCAGTTGGATTTCATAGCTTTTTGCACTTGCCACCGGCAATGGGCATGATGACAGGACTGAGTTATTTGATGATCATGTCGTATTTTATTCGTCGAAAAGAAAGGCACTTGCAAGAAGACGGCTTTGATGTGTTTAGAAAAGTTGCGGGCGCTGAGTGGGATACATTGCTATTTTTCTTTGGCATTATTCTTAGTGTCGGTGGATTAGGATTTATGGGGTATTTGGCACTTACATCTGAGATGATATACGCCTCATTAGGTGCCACTTATGCTAATATTTTGGTAGGACTGTTGTCAGCGGTGGTGGATAACATTCCGGTTATGTTTGCAGTGCTTACTATGAATCCTGATATGTCTACCAGTCAATGGTTGTTGGTTACACTAACGGCCGGTGTTGGTGGTAGTTTGTTATCAGTGGGTTCTGCTGCTGGCGTGGCGCTGATGGGGCAATCTAATGGTTTATATACGTTTGTTTCCCACCTCAAATGGACGGGCATAATTGCGCTTGGGTACATGGCCAGTGTTGCGGTGCATTTGTGGATGAGCGGTATTGCATTTGCATAAGGACGACCTATTTATTGATCTTGGTAATAGCGCTATTAAGTGGCGTTTTAAGGATGAATATTTTTCATCAGCATTAAAATATTTCAACAGTAATGCCTTGCCAAAGGCCAGAAAAATTTGGGTAAGTTCAGTGGGTGACAAAACTCCATTAAGCACTCTGACCAATGTTACTTTTGTTACTTCTAAGGCAAAATTTGGCAGTTTTATATCAGCTTATAAAGAGCCAGAAACACTGGGAGTTGATCGTTGGTTGGCAATGGTAGCTGGTGTGCATAAATATCCAGATCAAAATTTACTCGTGATCGATGCCGGTAGCGCCCTAACTTTTGATGTTGTGCTTGCCGATGGCAAGCATCAAGGTGGATTAATCATGCCCGGACTAGGTGTTTTACGCGCTGGTTTTGATCAATTTACAACCGATAGTGTAGAATTAAAAGCTGAAAATTTAGCCGATAATACTAAAGAAGCCTGGAGTTTTGGAACTTCAAAAATGCTCACTAACACCATTAATGGGCAAATTAATACTTACCAAAGTATGTATAAAAATTTGGTCGTTATTTTAACGGGTGGAGACGCAAAGAATATTAAACCACTGATCGAAGGAAAAACCCATGTTCACCAGAATTTGGTACTTGATGGTTTGATTGTTTACTCGGGTATAATTTAGCCATTTAATTAAGCAATAAGTACAATGCAAGAGAATCGAGTTTTATCAGGCATGCGACCCACTGGTCGACTTCATTTAGGGCATTATCACGGTGTTTTGAAGAATTGGCTGGATTTACAAAATGAGTATGATTCGTATTTTTTTGTGGCTGATTGGCACGCATTTACTACCCATTATGCAGACAGAATCGACCTAGAAGCCAACGTGATGGAGATGGTGGTGGATTGGTTAGCCGCAGGTATTAATCCCAACACCTCGACGATCTTTGTGCAATCCAAAGTGCCAGAGCACGCTGAGTTGCATTTATTGTTATCGATGTCGACACCGCTTAGTTGGTTAGAGCGCGTTCCGTCGTATAAGGACCAGCAATTAAAGTTAAAAGAAAAGGATTTATCCACTTATGGCTTCTTGGGTTATCCCTTATTGCAAAGTGCCGATATTTTGATCTATAAGGCGGGCTTAGTGCCTGTGGGTGAAGATCAAGTGGCTCATGTAGAGCTTACACGTGAAGTCGCTCGACGCTTTAATCACATTTACGGACGTGAAGCAGATTTTGAAGAAAAAGCCGAAACTGCGATTGGTAAAATGGGTAAAAAACAAGCTAAGTTATTTTGTTCTTTGCGTAAGGCGTATCAAGAAAAGGGCGACGGAGAGGCTTTAGTCAAGGCGCAAGCGTTATTAAAAGAACAGCAAAACATCACGTTGGGTGATCATGAGCGCCTTTTAGGCTATATTGAGGGTGTTGGTAGAATTGTTTTAAATGAGCCGGAATCATTACTCACTAAGGCTTCAAAGATGCCAGGATTGGATGGGCAAAAAATGAGTAAATCATACGGCAACACTATTTCTTTGCGTGATACGAGTGATGAAATTGATAAAAAAATCAAGCGCATGCCAACCGATCCGGCCAGAGTGAAATTAACCGATTCAGGCAATCCTGAAAAATGCCCAGTATGGCAATTACACAAAGTCTATTCAGACGAACAAACCCAAGATTGGGTGGTAGATGGTTGTACCAAAGCAAAAATGGGCTGTGTTGAGTGCAAACAACCTGTGATTGACGCGATAAAAGACGAGTTAATGCCAATGCAAGAGCGCATTGAAAAGTACCAATCCGATCCTGAGCTAATCAAACAGATTATCTTTGAAGGCAGTGAAAAGGCCAGAAGCGTCGCCAAGGAAACCATGGCGGAAGTTAGGGAAGTAATGGGCATTACTTATTAATAATGGAAAGATTACAAAAATTGATTGCAACGGCCGGTTATGGCTCTCGCCGTTGGGCAGAAAGACTGATTGAACAAGGTCGTGTTGAGGTTAACAACAAAACTGCCAGTATTGGTGATAAAGCTGATATTACCGACAAGGTAAAAATTGATGGCCGTACGATTGATTTATCTCGTTATAACGAGGAAGAAACCAAAGTCATTATTCTTAATAAACAAGCAGGTGTGATTTGTTCAAACAAGGATAAAGAAGGCCGAAAAAGCGCTTATGATTTATTGCCCAAAGAGTCTCGCTGGGTGATGGTAGGGCGTTTGGATTTAAATACTTCGGGTTTACTGCTTTTTACCAATAATGGTGATTTAGCCAATAAGTTGATGCACCCTTCATCAGAAATTGAGAGGGAATATGCAGTTAGAGTACTGGGAAAGGTTGAAAACGAAGACCTTAAACAGCTCACCGAAGGCATTGATCTAGAAGATGGTTTTGCCAAGTTTAGCCGTGTGACCATTGGCGGAGGTCAAGGGGCTAACCGCTGGTATAAAGTCGTACTTAAAGAAGGTAAAAAACGTGAAGTTAGACGTTTATGGGAAGCTTTGGGTTTTAAAGTTTCGCGCTTAATTCGCATACGTTTTGGCGAGATTCGTCTGCCGGATTCTCTTCGTGCTAATCAGTACGAATACCTTAAATCTAAACAAGTTCAATCGTTACTTAAAAAAGTCAATCTTTAGTCGTTTATTTTATAAAAACTTGATATATATCAAGGACTTATAAGTTATTTATTGTTACAATATCTTTGTATTAAATAATAACAAGGAGAAATAAAATGTTGATGAATGAACTAAACGTAGACCCGGTTTTTTACATGAGCCTATTAATGGTTGGATTAGCAATTGCTTCTTTTTTACTTTTCTATTTCATGAAAGACTTTAAAACAAAAGCTTAATTTTTGGAATAAATAAACCACACTCAAACATTGTTTATAAGACAGGCAATGTTTGAGCGGTGTGATAGAATATCTTTATTTTTAACGTAGAGGTATTCACATGCCAATGAACGAACTGAACAACGATGCTGTTTTTTGGGGCGTGATGATTTTTACTGCAGTTTCTATCGCTATGTTTATCTTTTTTAAGTTTTTTTATCACTTTAAAAAATAGGTGTTTTGACACTAATAGCACCGTATTATCATTTTCAAAAACAAGTATAATTGCGCTTTTAATCTGTGTTTTAAGCATTAATGTCTGATTATAAAGCAACCCTAAATCTTCCTGCTACTAGCTTTGCCATGAAGGCAAATCTTGCAAATCGAGAAGGTGGTTTTTTAAAAAAATGGCAAGATGATAATCTCTATGCACGCATTCGCGAGCACAACCAAGGCAAGTCGAAATTTATCTTACACGATGGCCCTCCGTATGCAAACGGAGACATTCATATTGGTCATGCGGTTAATAAAGTTTTAAAAGACATTATTGTTAAGTCGAAAACGTTGTCTGGTTTTGATGCGCCGTACGTGCCAGGGTGGGATTGCCACGGTCTGCCGATTGAACATAATGTTGAGAAGAAAAAAGGTAAAGTTGGGCATAAAATTGATGCCAATGCATTTAGAGCAGAATGCAGAAAATACGCTCAAAGCCAAGTTGACAAGCAAAAGCAAGATTTCCAACGTTTGGGTATTTTGGGTGACTGGAATAACCCGTATTTAACCAAAGATTTTCAATACGAAGCCGATATTGTTCGCGCTTTGGGTGAGATTGTTGAAAAAGGCCATGTGTCTAAAGGCTATAAGCCGGTGCACTGGTGTACTGAATGCGGTTCGGCACTCGCTGAGGCTGAAGTAGAATACAAAGACAAGAAATCCGACGCCATTGATGTTAAGTTCAGAATCATAGATGATGACATTTTTGCGCAAACTAAACCGGTTTCTGTCATTATTTGGACCACCACCCCTTGGACATTGCCTGCAAATGAAGCGGTGGCATTGCACCCTGATTTGAATTATGTATTGGTTGATGTGGGTGATGAATATTATTTATTAGCGCAAGACTTGCTTGAAACTACCTTAAAACGCTACGGTATTACAGATGCTAAAGTTGGCAAACAAGCATTTGTTGGTAGTGAGCTTGAAGGATTAAAAGTGCAGCATCCGTTTTACGATAAGCAAGTTTCAATCATTCTAGCCGACCACGTTACTACCGAAGCTGGTACTGGCGCTGTGCATACTGCTCCTGCTCATGGTCAGGAAGACTACGTTGTGGGTATTAAGTACAATTTGCCGGTTGAATGTCCGGTTGATGGTCGAGGTGTATTTTTTAAAAACGTCGAACTTTTAGGCGGTCAGTTTATCTTTAAGGCCAATGCCAGTGTGATTGAGATTCTTGAAAATGCCAATACTTTGGTTAAGCACGAGCCGATAGAACATTCATACCCACATTGTTGGCGACATAAAACCCCAGTTATTTTTAGAGCAACACCGCAGTGGTTTGTGTCTATGGAGCAAAATGGTTTAAGGGATTCTGTTAATGCTGAAATACCTAAAGTCCAGTGGATTCCAGATTGGGGCAAGAAACGAATTGAGTTAATGGTAGGCAATCGCCCTGACTGGTGTATTTCACGTCAACGTTTTTGGGGCGTTCCAATTACATTGTTTGTGCATAAGCAAACGGGTGAATTGCATCCTGATACCAAAGAGCTGTTTTCAAGTGTTGCGGATAAAATTGAGCAAGGTGGAATTGAAGCTTGGTTTGAAGCCGATATTGAAGATTTTTTGGGTGATGAAGTTAATGATTACGATAAAACAACGGATACTTTGGATGTATGGTTTGATTCTGGCGTAAGTCATTATGCTGTTTTAAAGGCCAGAAGTGAACTATCAGACGTGGCCGATTTGTATTTAGAGGGTTCTGATCAGCATCGTGGGTGGTTCCAATCCTCATTAATTTCATCCGTTGCTATTAACGGTCACGCACCATATAAGCAAGTACTAACCCATGGTTTTACGGTGGATCAGAATGGCCATAAGATGAGTAAATCCTTAGGTAATGTTATTCCACCACAAAAAGTGGTTAATTCATTGGGTGCTGATATCTTGCGCTTGTGGATTGCCAGTACGGATTACACTGGAGAGATGACGGTTTCTGATGAAATTCTAAAGCGCTCGGCCGATTCTTATCGCCGCATTCGTAACACCGTTCGTTTTATGCTGTCAAACATGCAAGGGTTTGATGCATCTCAGCATTTAGTTGATCACAATAAAATGCTGGATTTAGATAAATGGATTGTGTCTAAAACTGCGGACTTGCAGGCGCAAGTTTTGCACGGTTACGACACGTACAACTTCCATCACGTGATGCAATTGATTTTAAATTTTTGCACCAATGATTTAGGTGGTTTTTATTTGGACATTATTAAAGATCGTCAATACACCACGCAAGAAGATTCATTAGCAAGGCGATCAGCGCAAAGTGCATTGCATCACCTAACCCAAGCGATGGTACGTTGGTTGTCCCCTGTACTGTCATTTACGGCTGAAGAGATTTGGCAAACTCTATCCGATGATCAAGAGCAGAGTATTTTTTTGCAATCTTGGTATGAAGGCCTGAGTACTGGTTATAAAAATAAAGCCATTGGGGCAGCACGTAAGATTAATCCATACATTCGCAAGCAAATGGAAGGAATGCGTGCCGATAAAGTCATTGGCTCATCTTTGGATGCAGAGGTGGACATCTATTGCGACGATGAAGTGTATGGCGCACTGGCTCAATTAGAAGACGAACTTAGATTTGTGTTCATTACCTCATACGCCAGAATTCATTCGATAGACAATAAGCCAAGCGACTGTATTGATGCAGGTGAAGGTGTGTTTATCAAAGTTGAAAAATCTGAACATGAGAAGTGTGTACGTTGCTGGCATCATAGACAAGACGTAGGTCATGATAACGACCATCCTGAGCTTTGTACTCGTTGTGTCGATAATGTAGCCGGTGATGGTGAAAGTAGGGTTTATGCATGAAGACGCTTAAACTGGATTTAGCAGAAAAATCTTACCCAATCTACATTGGACAAGGCTTGTTGTCAAAGTCTGAGTTAATTACTAAGCACATTACTAGCAAGCAAGTGATGATTGTGACCAATACAACCGTGGCACCACTTTATCTTAATCAAGTTAAAGGGTTGTTGAGTGACTACACAGTATCTGAAGTAATCTTGAGTGATGGTGAGGAGTATAAAACACTTGATACGGTTAACCATATTTTTACTGCACTTCTTGAGCAAAGATTTGATCGCAGTTGCACTCTGATTGCTCTTGGTGGTGGTGTGGTCGGTGACATGACTGGCTTTGCTGCAGCCAGTTACCAGCGTGGCGTTAACTTTATTCAAATTCCTACCACGTTATTGTCACAAGTGGATTCGAGTGTGGGTGGTAAAACTGGCGTTAATCACAATTTGGGAAAGAACATGATCGGTGCTTTTTATCAGCCAAAATGCGTGGTGATTGACGTTGACACGCTAGATACTTTGGACGATAGACAATATTCAGCTGGCATGGCTGAAGTAATCAAATACGGCTTGCTGGGCAATGTTGATTTCTTGCATTATTTACAAAATAATATTGAAGACTTGATGGCTAGAGACAAAACAATGATGATTGAAGTTGTACATCAGTCTTGCGAAGACAAGGCTAATATTGTCGCTAAAGATGAGTTTGAAGCAGGCAAACGTGCCTTGCTTAATTTGGGCCATACTTTTGGCCATGCAATCGAAAATACACTAGGATATGGCGTTTATTTGCATGGTGAGGCGATTTCAGTGGGCATGTTAATGGCAGCAAAATTGTCTCAACTTGAAGGTTATTTAACCAATGAGAATGTTGACCAGGTTAAACATTTATTAGAAAATTCTAATCTACCAATCTCAATTAACGGTAAAATAAGTACTTCTAATTTCATGAAATCAATGGCTGTAGATAAGAAGGTAATTGACGGCAATATTCGTTTGATTTTATTAAAGAAATTAGGCGATGCATTTATTTGTGATGACTACCAAGAAGAACTTTTAGGCAAGGTAGTTGCTGATTTTTGCACCACAAAAAATTAAAAAGGACATTATTTTGACTACTAAAAAACAAAAGGAAGAAGCCCCTAAGGTTGAAGACGTTGCAGTGCCAACCATTGAATGTTTAGAAAATTTAGTCTCTAAAATGGAAGAGCAGACAAGTACTAAGTTTGAACGATTTTTCTTACCTGCATTAGCGGTATTCAGCGCCACTATTATTGGCATGTTTGTCATTATTTATTCAATTACCCAAGACATGACTCGTCTCGCTAATTCAATGGACCCTAACATGGGTGGTAACATGAGTGCAATGGTAAGTAGCATTGAAAAACTTTCTAACAATGTCTCGCAGATGACCGTGTCGGTTGCCCACATGCAAAAAAACTTTTCTCAAGTTAATAAAAACATGGACATCATTGCTAAAAAGCTTGATAATTTAGATTCAATTTCCACTGATTTAACATTAGTAAGTGCTAAGATGGATGCACTAGAGCCAATGTTAATAAACATGGAAGAAATGAACAAAAACATGACAACCATGCAGGATTCCATGACTTGGATGCAACGTGATTTATCCATTTTACGCGCCTCATTCTCTCGACCAATGAGCGTTATTAACAAGATGCCATTCCCGTTCTAAAATGTCGCTAAGTGAAGAGCAAGTTGGTCAAATTGCTTATTTGGCACGATTATCTCTTAGCAAAAAAGAGCTTGAGAGCAATACAAAAGATCTAAACAATATTCTAAATTTAGCTGAGCAATTAGCCCAAGTTGATACGCATGATGTTGAGCCGATGGCACATCCTTTGCATATGTCACAACGCCTTAGAACAGATGAAGTAACTGAGAAAGATCAATCAACATTGTTTCAATCCATTGCCCCTAAAACTGGAAAAGATCATTATCTTGTGCCCACTGTAATTGAGTGATATGCATACTAAAACCATAGCACAGCTGTCTCAAGGCTTAAAAGACAAAGAGTTTTCTTCCGTTGAGTTAACGCAACATTATCTAAATCGTATTAATCAATCACAGCTTAATGCTTTTATTACCGTGACTGATGATCTGGCCATGAAGCAGGCTCAAGCAGCCGATGAAAAAATTGCCTCGAATAATGCCAATATTTTGACGGGAATTCCCTATGCGCATAAAGATATTTTTTGCACACAAGGGGTAAAAACTTCAGCAGGCTCAAAGATGCTTGATAATTTCATTTCCCCTTACGATGCAACCGTAAGTCATCAGCTCAACAATGCCGATTTGGTGATGCTGGGAAAATCCAATATGGATGAATTTGCCATGGGTTCCAGTAATGAAAACTCCTACTATGGCTCGGTTAAAAATCCTTGGGATGTTACAAAAATACCAGGTGGTTCGTCGGGTGGCTCAGCTGCCGCTGTTGCAGCTCGTTTATCAGCCTTTGCCACGGGTACGGATACGGGAGGCTCTATTCGCCAACCTGCTAGTTTATGCGGAATAACTGGGCTTAAGCCTACTTATGGTCGAGTGTCTCGCTATGGGATGATTGCCTATGCCTCTAGTCTTGATCAGGCGGGCCCGATGACACAAACGGCCGAAGATGCGGCTCTTGTGTTAAATGTGATGTCTGGCTTTGACGAGAAAGATTCAACCAGTGCAGAGCAAGATGTACAAGATTACACAGCTAATCTTAACGATTCAATTAAAGGCCTAACCATTGGCTTACCAAAAGAATTTTTCTCAGAAGGTTTGGACAACGAAGTGGCTGATAATGTGATGGCCGCAGTAAAAGAATTTGAAGCCATGGGTGCTACGGTTAAAGAGGTTTCGTTGCCTAACTCTGCTTATGCTATTCCCACTTACTACATTGTTGCACCGTGCGAGTGTTCGTCCAATTTGTCACGTTTAGATGGTGTGCGTTATGGTTATCGCTGTGAAGAACCAAAAGATTTAGAAGATTTGTATTTACGTTCTCGCTCAGAGGCTTTTGGCGAAGAGGTCAAGCGCCGTATTATGATTGGTGCTTATGCTCTTTCAGCTGGTTACTACGATGCTTTTTATTTAAAAGCACAAAAGACTCGTCACTTAATTAGTGATGATTTTAAAAAGGCATTTGAAAATGTGGACGTGATTATGGGCCCTGTTTCCCCGACCACTGCCTTTGATTTAGGTTCCGTTAAAGATCCAGTTTCCATGTATTTGGCTGATATTTATACATTGAGTGCTAATTTAGCAGGCTTACCAGGCATGAGTATTCCAGCCGGTTTTGCACAGAATTTACCCGTAGGATTACAACTGATTGGGAACTATTGGTCTGAATCTAAGTTGCTTAACATTGCACACCAATTCCAACAGCAAACCGATTGGCACCAAAAAATGCCACAGGAGAATTAAGATGGAATGGGAGACGGTGATTGGTTTAGAGATCCATGCACAACTTAATACCAAATCTAAGATTTTTTCAGGTGCTTCTACTCAATTTGGCGCCAAGCCAAATTCCCAGGCTTGCGCAGTTGATTTAGGCTTGCCCGGAGTGTTGCCAGTTTTAAATAAAGAAGTAGTTAAAAAAGCCATCAAATTTGGTTTAGCGGTTGATGCGCATATCAATCAACGCAATGTATTTGATCGAAAAAACTATTTCTATCCAGATTTACCTAAAGGCTATCAAATCTCACAACTGGATTGGCCAATTGTTGGTGAGGGGAAAATTGAAATCAGTGTGGGTGATAAAATTAAAGTGATTGGCGTTACACGAGCGCACTTAGAAGAGGATGCTGGTAAGTCCATTCATGATTTGTACAATGACTTTACCGCAGTGGACCTGAATCGTGCCGGAACGCCTTTGTTAGAAATCGTGTCTGAACCTGATATGCGCAGTGCCAAAGAGGCGGTGGCGTATGCTAAAAAAATTCACGCTTTGGTTCAATATTTAGAAATTTGTGATGGCAATATGCAAGAAGGATCATTCCGTTGTGACGCTAATGTTTCGATTCGTCCAATGGGGCAAGAAGAATTAGGCACTCGTGCAGAATTAAAAAACATCAATTCATTTAAATTTTTAGAGCGCGCCATCAATTTAGAAGTTGAACGCCAACAAGATATCCTTGAAGAGGGCGGAAAAATAGCACAGGAAACACGCTTGTATGACTCCGTTAAACATGAGACGCGCTCAATGCGCTCAAAAGAAGAAGCCAATGATTACCGTTATTTTCCAGACCCTGATTTATTGCCGGTTGAGATTTCTGATGAGCTTATGGATCAAATTAGAAAAGAATTACCCGAGTTGCCGACTGAGAAAAAATCCAGATTTATCACTGAGTTTGATTTGAGTGAATACGATGCCGATGTATTGACTTCGCAAAAGCCATTGGCGGATTATTTTGAACGGATACTAGTCAATAATTCTGATCATGCTAAGCTATGTGCTAATTGGGTGATGGGCGAGTTTAGTGCAGCGTGCAATAAAAACCAAATTGAGATTAAAGACGCACCAGTATCTGCCGATGATTTATCGTTATTAATCAGTCGTATTTGTGATGATACCATTTCAGGAAAGACCGCTAAAGACGTGTTTAAGGCGATGTGGAAAAGGTGAGGGTAGTGCTGATAAAATCATCGAGTCTAAGGGGCTTAAACAGATGACGGATACGGGCGAAATTGAAACAATTGTCATGAGATTATTGCCAATAACACCCGCAAGTTGACAGTTTAAATCGGTAATGAAAAATCTTAGGCTTCTTTGTGGGCAGCCATGAAAGCCACACAAGTAAGCATCTAAATACTATGAATGTTAGATCAAACTTGGCTAAAACACTTTGATTTTCAGTTTGGGTGGAAGATTTTTTCTCGAATACAACCCAACCTTTGATTCAGCAGCAATCACGTATTTGATTCTTTCCGCAAGAGGGGCGTCGTCTTTTGGTACTTCGCCCTTGGCATTTGGAGCGGTAATGGTAAGCTTCTTGCCCGAACCTTCCTCTTTTAGTGCTACTTCTGAATCTTTTAGGTAATCAAAATTACACTCGTCAATGTAGGCATTAAATCCATCAAATTCAAAGGTTTGATAGGTTTTTGATAAATCCTTGGGAAAACAAAAATTAAAGGTTACGGTTGCCGCTGGTGTGCCGGCTTTCTCAATATCGACTTTTAAACCCAAATCTTTTTCATCTTGCTGGGCAAATAAATCAGCCACATAAACTTTTGCCTCGTCGGTAATGTTAAACATTTTATCTCCTAAAAATAACGTTATCGATCAATCGAGTTGATCCTATGAATACTGCGCATAATATCGCAATTTCACTTGTATTATCAGTGATTTGCTTAAGGGTATTTGCATCTAGAGTCTCAATATAATCCAATTTAAAGTTTTTTTCAATTTGTATTCGAGCCTGTTTTACAGCCACATTAATGGCTTGTCCTTTTTGAATTTCTACCTTAAGTTCAAGCAAGTTCTTATACAGATTGGGTGAAACTTTCCTTTCATCGTCTGACAAATATTGATTGCGCGTACTCATTGCTAGTCCGTCTTTTTCTCTTACAATTGAGTGTGAAATAACTTTTACATCAAGTGATAATTGCGCAACCATTTGTTTAATGATTAACAATTGCTGGTAATCTTTTTTCCCAAATACAGCTAAATTAGGTTTAACGATATCAAACAAACGATTCACCACCTGAACCACACCCTGAAAATGCCCTGGTCTGGATGCACCACACAAGATATTACCTATTTCGCCGATATCAATATCAGCATCCAAACCTTGAGGGTAAATTTGTTCCACACTTGGAGAGAATAGGCCATCAACTTGATTGCGTTCTAACAGCAATACATCTTGCTCGAAGGTATTAGGGTATTGATCAAAATCTTCATTCTTGCCAAACTGGGTTGGGTTAACAAAAATACTCACCACCACCCTATCGGCCTTTTGCTTAGCAAGCTCGACCAAAGCCAAATGCCCGTCATGTAAACCACCCATGGTTGGCACAA
>FUWD013185372.1_pt1 | contig 14802 bp, 20 predicted proteins | sample 1063281 | NCBI WGS metagenome assembly FUWD01 (sample SAMEA79048168, study PRJEB19326) | metagenome | biome: marine | reverse complement strand
GAATAACATAATGATAGACAGTAACCAACGGAGTATCGAAATGAAAGACATAAATGAGAGACAGTAACCAACGGAGTATCGAAATGAAAGACAAAACAATGATTCCACAATATTACGTTGAAGCCGATCCCGACACCGGAGAGTGGGTGACTGTTCCCCAGTTTGCCGGAGTGGTCAATCAAGCACGATGGGTCGCACTGGCTAGTACCCCTACTACCCACTACGACATTTACGAAGCCAAGACAAACAAGTATAAATATCCGCTCGAGGACAACAATAATGAGCTTCTCACGGAGACCCGAGCGATTGAGATTCGGTGGGAGAACCGAACGGCTGAATGAGTCTGGGCCGACTATCACGGCCAAGAGACTCCACCTTGAGGGAGAATTGACGGATTCGGTTCAAACACTGTAGTAAAAATACAACAAATGGCAAAAAAAGAGAAAATAATTGAAAAAAAGTTAAAAAAGACTTGACAAATACCAAAAAACCACGTACCATATATATTGTTGAATGAGAAAATATTTAAATTATGTTGAAGGAGTTATAGATTATGAGTAAAAAGAGAGTTTCAGTTAATGAATTCGGTGCCGCAACCAAAGAGTTGTTCGGCACTTTAGACGTTACAAAGGCAAATATGGAGACGGTCTCAACGACCTACAATATTTGCATCCCATCAAAGTGTAAGTATGCTGAAAAAGTTTCAGATAGCCCAGTGACCCGTAGACTGCCGGTGACCGAGGAAGTTCCAGCACCCTTGATGCCTGTTGCTGAAACTATTCTGAGGCCAGTTGCTCCTGCTCCCGTTACTGAAACGGCAGTTGAGATGCCTACGCCTACCGCAGCCAGAACTTCTGCGACTGCACTTGATACTACCATTTCATTTATTCCAAAAACTGACAAATCATTTGTCTCTTGGGGTAATGTTACCGACATCAAGCGAATTTTGAAATCTCGCTTGTTCTTCCCGATTTATTTAACGGGTATGAGTGGTAACGGTAAAACATTCGGTATTGAACAAATTTGTGCAATGCTTGGTCGTGAAATGATCCGAGTTAATTTCACCGCTGAAACTGACGAAGATGATTTGTTTGGAGGCTTCCGCCTTGTGAATGGCGAGACTGTCTTCCAATATGGTCCAGTTGTTGAAGCAATGAAACGTGGTGCGGTTTTACTACTTGACGAAGTTGACCTCGGTTCTTCCAAGATTATGGCTCTCCAGTCAGTTCTTGAGGGCAAGGGTTACTTCATTAAGAAACGCGCTGAATGGATTGAGCCTGCTGATGGGTTCACAATCATCGCTACTGCTAATACGAAAGGTAAGGGTTCAGACGATGGTCGCTTTATCGGTACCAACGTGATGAACGAGGCTTTCCTTGACAGATTCTCTGTTACGATGTATCAGTCTTACCCTACAGAGGCTATTGAGAAAAAGATTCTCACGAAAGCCGCTGAAAGTTTCGGTATTGCTAGTGAATCACTCGGCAAGTTTATCCCTAACTTAACAATGTGGGGTGATATCATCCGTAAGACTTTTGAAGAGGGCGGGGTTGACGAAATTATTTCAACTCGCCGACTTGTTGATATCATCAAATCTTACTCAATCTTCGGTGACCGAGGTAAAGCCATCAAGATGGCCATTGAGCGTTTTGATGACGAAACCCGTGAGTCTTTTATGAGTCTCTACGAAAAGATTGATGCTGGTATAGCCACTGACGCCACGTCAGAAGTTACTGACGAAGTAGCCGATGAGAGCGACTGGGATGATAAAGATTCCGATGCGTAAAATGTTGAATACGCCTTGAAACTAGATAACTCCGTGGGGCAGTTTGAGTCCCCTCATTCAACAGCCTCGACCCCTTCCTCTTTTGGGGGTCGAGGTCTTTTTATAATTATGGGCTTCCTGCCGTGATATCACGGCCGTGATAGTAGCGAAAAAAATATTATGTTGGAGAATTGAATGAGCGATAACGACTTTGAAGTAAAACCTCCTTTCCCGTGGAAATACGGAGAGGGTCAAATTTTAGATACAATAGAATCCCATCTTAAATCGACTTACTCAAGTCATTACACCAATGACAAGGATGACCTCCAGACAATCGATGTATTTGCATATAGAGGAACACTCGCCTCAACCTCTATAGACAACGCCATCAAGTATCTAATGAGATATGGCAAGAAAGATGGCAAGAATGAAAAGGACCTAATCAAGGCAACACACTATCTAATTCTAGCAATGGCGTTTGAGAGAAAACAGGCCGCCAATGCTAAACCGACGGAGTTTGAAAAGACACGCCGCCGACTTGTTGATATCATTAAATCTTAATAAGGGTTGACAAGTATGGTACATTCGCGTATAATTGTCATTAACAATTGAAAATAGGAGTTAGTATATTATGAAATTAAGTGAAAACACGCTTGAAGTATTGAAGAACTTTGCCTCAATCAATCAGTCGATACTCTTTACAGAGGGTAAAGAACTGAACACGGTCTCCGTGCAAAAGAATGTTTTGGCCTCAGCAACGGTGCCAGAAACATTCAAAAGTTCTAATGGTGAAGATTTTGCCATTTATGACCTCAACGAATTTCTGTCGGTTGTGTCATTATTTGACGACCCAGAGATTGAATTCGGTGAGCAATCTGCAACGATTACTTCCGCTAATGGGTCAAACTGTAACTACTGGTTTGCTGATAAGGAAATTATCGTATATCCAACCTCAAAGATTGAGATGCCGTCAAGTGAAGTGAAATTCAGATTGACAGCGGAAACTTTGGATAAACTTCAACGAGCAACTGGTACTCTAGCAGTTCCTGATTTGGTCATCCGAAGAGGTAAGAGTGACCCAAGTAAAGTGATTGCCGAAGTCCTTGATAAGAGGAACGATACTTCAAATACATTTAGTGTTGAAGTGGGCGATTACATTGGTGGTGATTCTGAAACCGAATTCAAATTCTTCTTCTTAACCGAACGTATGAAGATGTTACCGGGCGATTACGATGTTGAAATTTCATCCAAGAAGATTTCAAAGTTGACCACTACAGATGGTAAACTAACTTATTGGATTGCTTTAGAACAGGATTCAACTTATGAATAAAGATTTTCTCTGGGTAGAAAAATATCGCCCTAAGAAAATTGACGAATGTATTTTATCAGATTCTCTGAAAGATACATTTCGGGAATTTTTGTCGAATGGGGATATGCCAAATCTCTTGCTGAGTGGTTCAGCAGGAACAGGCAAGACCACTGTCGCCAAAGCCCTATGTGAAGAACTTGGTTATACTACGTTAGTTATTAATGGATCGCTTGATAGAAATATCGACACGTTGCGGAACGATATCTCTACGTTTGCTTCTACTGTCTCCTTTGATGGTGGGAAGAAATGTGTTATATTAGATGAGGCAGATTATCTGAATCCACAATCGTTTCAGCCTGCACTACGTGGCTTCATAGAGCATTTTTCCAAGAATGTAAGATTCATCTTGACTTGTAATTTCAAGGACAAGATTATCGAGCCAATCCACTCCCGAACTACATATATTGATTTTAGAATAGGCAACAAAGAATTGCCTGGTCTAATGGGCGATTTTATGAATCGAACAATCAATATACTCGGTGAAGAAGGTGTTACAATCGAAAGTAAGCCAGCCCTGGCTGAATTGATTAAACGCCATTTTCCTGATATGCGTAGAACACTAAATGAACTCCAGAGATATTGTGCAGGTGGCACTGTTGATACTGGTATTCTCGCCCGAGTTGGACAAGCAGACTTAGATAGTTTAATGACGATGTTGAAAGACAAGAATTTCAGCGGTATGAGACAATGGGTTGTTGATAATATCGATACAGACCCGATTGCAATTTATCGTCAAATGTATGACCAGATGCACCAGTATTTACAACCACAAAGTATCCCGCAGGTAGTCTTGCTGATTGCAGATTATCAATACAAACAGGCATTTGTGCAGGATGCTGAAATTAACTTAGTCGCTTTCTTGACAGAAGTGATGGTAGAGGTAGAATGGAAATGAGCAATGATATGAAAATAGATAAGTGGATGGATGATAGAGGTATTACTGCTAACGGAACCCTTATGGGTCAGGCAATAAAAACTCTGGAGGAAACCACTGAACTTTTGGATGCCATAAATCATAATGACGATGATGCCCTAGTAGATGCCATCGGAGATATTTACGTGACTCTGAGAGGGGTTTGTAAAGTTAAAGGGATATCATTCGACAAATGTGTTCAAACAGCGTATAATGAGATTAAAGACCGAAGAGGACATTTGTCCGCTGGCGGAACATTTGTGAAGGAGAGTTAGATGAGTAAAAACGTATTCCCAGTAGTAACTGAAAAGAAAGCATTGAAGGTTGCCAACGCCAATAAATTTTGTGTCTTTGTCCACGTAAAGTCAACGTGTCCAGTATGTGACCGTTTTTTACCAAATGTAATGGAACCAATCTCTAAAATGGAGAAGTATAAAGACATTAAGTTTTATCAAATCAATGAGCCTCTGACATTTCCAGTAGGTTCCCATCCAGTCACTTACTTCTTTCGAGAAGGTCGGTGTGTCCAGCATCCAGCAGGACAAGCACCCAAAGAGACGGTTGAGTCTTTACTAGATACAATCTTTCTCGGAAAGGCCGCTTCATCCCGTTATTCGCCCTCTACTTTAGAAATAAATACAGAAGATACAGAATTTAATCAATACGAAGATGCCTGATTTATTTAAAGAGATTTTACCCGATATCAACTACGGACATAAGAATCTGGTCCGTACGGGTGATATGGATGAAGCAGAATATGGAAGAAATTGCTTCATAATTAATCGTGCCTTGAGTATGAATGTTGATACTGTAATGTATGTAAATGAAATGAATGTCCACTATCAGTTGGACCCTTTGCTTCAATATGACTATTTTATAAATAGTTTAAGAAAGAAAAAACGCTGGTCTAAATGGGCCAAGGCTACAGGACCATCAGCAAATTTGGAACTCATTAAAGAGTTTTATAATTATAATGAACAAAGGGCTAGGGAGGTTTTAGACCTTCTCACCGAATCGGAAATTGAGGATATACGCCTCAGACTCTCAAAGGGCGGAACTGATAATGCGAACACAAGGAAGAAACGATGAAGAAATAGTCGATTGGTCACCCTCAAATATGGTAGAAATTACCTTTGCTGAGGATGATGATTTTTTGAAGATAAAAGAAACTCTTACCCGAATGGGTGTAGCCTCAAACAGAGATAAAATCCTTTATCAATCAACTCATATACTTCATAAACAAGGACAATATTATATTGTCCATTTTAAAGAATTATTTGCCTTAGATGGCAAGCCGACAAACATAACAAATGTCGATATTGAAAGACGAAACGCAATCATTAACTTACTTCAGGAATGGAATTTATTAAAGATTGTACAGAAAGAAAAATTACTGCCAATGGGGAACGTGGGCCAGTTTAAGATTATATCGTTCAAGGAGAAACCCAATTGGCAACTTATCCCTAAGTATAATATAGGGGTGAAATATTAAGGGAGAAAATAAAGATGGCAGATGATATAGATTCAGAACAAGGTGAAATAGAGCAAGGTGATTTTGATTGGGGATTTTCCTTTTCTGACACTGATGAAGCCGATATCACCACAGCTGTGGGAACCGTAGCGGCCGACCTAGGACCGATTACTCAAAAACTAGATGCAATTCTGGCTTTAATTCCAACTGAGGGCGTGACAAACATCGAATCAGCAGATGTGGATTTATCTGGACTTGAAAACAAACTAGACCAAATTATTGCATTAGAAAAAGTTGATGCACTCACGGCAGGTGATATGCCTGACCTGGGTCCTCTTGAAGATAAACTGGATGAAATTCTTGCTAAAGAAACTACAGTCAATGCTCCTGAAGTTAATGTAGACTTGAGTGGTATCACGGATAAACTTGATGTTATTGAAACTCAAGTAAACGAAGTCCGAGACTTAGATTTTAATCAAGACGGAACAGTAGATTTTGGCGATATTAATAATAATCTGGCCGACCTACTATCACGGCAGGAAGCCCAAGAGGCCGAACTTGAAGCCAAAAAAGTTGAGTTTGAGGAGTACAAAGCCAAAAAACTTAAAGCATTGGAAAAGTTAATTATTCCATTGTTAAAGAATTTGAAAAGTAATCCTTCTAAGGCATACATCCACTGGCCAAATCGTGCAGGAGTATTAGATGCCCAAATAAGCAAAATTTTATCTATAACCCGTTAACATAATGTATGAATATTATGCGAAACTGAAAAGGGTAATAGACGGAGATACTATAGATGCTTATATTGATTTGGGATTTAACGTATCTAAATCAATACGTATCAGACTCAAAGGCATAGACACACCAGAATCTCGCACAAGAGACCTTACAGAAAAACGATATGGCCTCGGTGCCAAACATCGAATGATTGAACTCTTGGAATCGAATGATAACGAGTTTGTGATTCAGTCTCACGGAGTTGGAAAGTATGGTAGATGTCTCGGAGAGATTTTTATCCCCGAGATTGGATATAAAGAGGTGGATATGGTAAAAGAATTAACAAGCGATATGATGATTTCTATTAACCAGAGATTGATTCAGGAAGGCCACGCAATACCATATTTCGGTGGTTCCAAAGCAGGAGTTAAAGAGGCACTGATTTCAGCACGGCATTTATCGAAACTTTATGTAGAAAAACACATAAAACCACTTGACTAATCCCTGCTTATGGTGTATAATGTTTAATAAGTAGTTGAAATTGGAAATTATATTATGAAAGACATTGTTGTATTAGATATTGAAACTCTTGGTAGTGTCAATAACTCGGTAATTTTGTCTGTTGGAATGGTCGCTTGTGACTCTACCAAAGATTATACGTTTAAAGAATTAATAGAGAATGGCTATTATGCCAAACTTGATGTCAAGGCTCAAGTGGATGCTGGAAGAAAAATTCACAAGGATACCCTTGATTGGTGGGCCACCCAAGATGCCGCGAGCCACATACTGAAACCGCTAAAGACGGATTTACACTGGAAAAACCTGCGAGAAGATATGATTCGTTGGTTAACCAAACAAGGTGTAGACATTACAAAGGCCAAATATTATTCTCGAGGTTCCCACTTCGATTTTGGCATTCTCCACGACCTATTCAGAATTACAGAAGGATGTAGTGATACAGACCTCCCTTGGAGATTCTGGAATCTACACGATTCAAAAACAGTTATACTCACTTTATTAGATGTGAGTCACCAACTCGGCGTTGAACCCGAAGGATTTATCCATCACGATTGTCTCCACGATGCCGCGAGAGAATATTTGGCGATGGAGACCGCCGTTTATATATTTCAAGATTCACTTAACAAGGAGAAGTAAATTGAAAAATACTCCGATTGAACAGATGGAAGAGCCAAAGGGATACAATATCTCTTTGTGTTTTGAGTGGATGAATTGGGATTCCTGTCTTACATTTGAAATTGTAACCGATGGTGAAATCAAAGATAAAGTATCAATGGTAAAAGATTTAATAGCATCTTGGGGCGGTATTGTTGAAATGGAAGATGATGGTACAGTTGTCAATTTGTCTCAATTCAAAACTGCTTACGTAGTGGAATCCAAGAAAAAGTGGGAAGAACTGGAACCAACAAAAAAGCCAACAAACTTGAGAATTGTACATTGAAACTTTTAACAGATTTTGTTAAAATATATGATGAATGTTTAGCACCATCTCTGTGTGATAAGATTATCAACGCCTTTGAGGCAGATGATGAACATCACATAGAATCAAAAATTGGTGCTTTAAACGAACCTATCTTCAGAGAGACCGACGGAAAAGTTAATGTATATCGCCACGCTATTGAAATGAATTGCACAAAACGTGCCACTGAATCCCCTAAATGGGATGGCATAATGCGTTTGTTGAATCACCACGCCTCATCATACTTCCAGAAATATTGTTCTGAGTTGAAAGATGATGGCTTCCCATTTAATATGTACGAAGAAACTCGTCTTGAACAATGGCGAATGCACAGATATAACCCAAATAAACACTACTATAAAGAACACATAGACTCTATTGAGTATTATTCGGCACAGAGAATGTTGGTTATGTTGTATTATCTCAATACTGTAGAAGAAGGGGGTGAGACAAAATTTGCCACTATTGATACTGCCGTAAAACCTGTTAAAGGTAGACTAGCAATCGCTCCAACCTGGTTTGGCTATCCACATTCTGCTGAGATACCAATTACTGAATCAAAGTATATGATAAAAACATTTGTCCACTATCCAAGAGTTTAATATGGAAGTTACAATCATAAAATGTCGATAGAAGAAGTACGTATATTCAGATATATGTGCGACCAATGTTCGCACGAGTGGATGATGATTAATCCTGGCGATAATATATCATATCCTTATACTTATACGCTTTTTTGCCCATATTGTGGTAAGGAACAACCAGTAAAAACGATGTGGGGTGAATATAAACACAAGCCCGATTCCGGGACCAAACCCCCTACGGTAAACAGGAAAATGGAGGAGCAACTTCCAAGAGGGGTTCCGTTGGATTATGACTCTATCTTGGATGAAGAAGTAATCGAACCGTATGAAGTAAGAGTGCCCACAATAGTAGTGAAGAAGAAGAAGCCGCAGAGAATTGAAGCAAAAGATAGGATGAAACATAAAGTCTGCGAGGAAGGATGGTGGAACCCAATCACAAAAAAGTGCCAAGGTAAAGGCCAAGGCCATAATGTGATTGACAACGATGAGTAAAGAGAGTATAATGTATATATTATGATAAATAAAGTATTAAACAACAAAACAGAATTTGAGAGAAAACTCGACAATATCAACCATACGATGGAGTTAATCCGTACAATCGTACCGTTGATAATGGTGGGATTACAGTTGGTCATCCTTTATAAATTGCTTGACTAATGTGAGATTTTACACCTATATCGGTACCCTCGGAAATAAAATCCTAGTTCGTGGCGTCAACGCTGAAACGGGCAACGATTTTATTAGACGAGAGGACTTTCAACCAACGATTTTCGTTGAGGGCAAGAAGGGTGAAACTCCTTACCGTACCCTAGACGATAGACCAGTTTATAAGATGTCTCCTGGGAACATCAAAGAGACACGAGATTTCATTAAGCAATATCAAGGAGTTGATGGATTCTCAATTCACGGCAATGACAATTTCGCCCTGCAATATACTTGTAAAGAGTGGAAAGGTGATGTCGATTATGACGTATCTAAAATTCGTATCTGGAACCTCGACATTGAGGTAGAAGCAGAACACGGATTCCCATCGCCAGAACAAGCAACATCCGTTGTTAACGCAATCACGGTATATGACTCTATCGAAGATACCTATTTTACTTGGGGTCTTGATGAGTGGACAAATCACCGTGATGATATTCGATGTGAATATTTCCAGATGGACACTGAAGAGAATTTGCTCAAGCATTTTCTAGACTTGTATCAAAATTCCCCACCCCATATTTTAACAGGATGGAACATCGAGAGTTTCGACATTCCATATTTGATTAATCGTTTGACCCGTCTGTTTGGTCAGAAAGAAACTAAACGGTTATCCCCATTCGGTTGGATCAAAGAAAGAATTGTAAGAGGTATGTATGGCAAAGAATCTGTTGCTTATGATATTTATGGCGTGTCTACTATGGATTACCTACAACTTTACAAAAAGTTTACATACGCTAATCAAGAATCGTTCCGACTCGACCATATTGCATTTGTCGAATTAGCAGAGAGAAAGATTTCTTATGAAGAAGCAGGCTCCCTATTTAAACTCGCCCGCACAAATCACCAAAAGTTTATTGACTATAACATCAAAGATGTTGAACTAGTCCAAAGAATCGATGATAAGTTAAAACTAATCGATTTAGGTATCACAATGGCATATGATGCCAAGATTAATTTCGTAGACGTATTCGGCACCGTTAAGATGTGGGATGCGATTGTTTACGACCATTTGAGAAAACAGGATATAGTATGTCCGACTAAATCTAACCATTCAAAGAAAGATGCCTTTGCTGGCGCTTATGTTAAAGAACCTATCACTGGCTTCCACGATTGGGTAGTATCGTTTGACTTGAATTCACTATATCCCCATTTGATTATGCAGTACAACATTTCACCAGAGACCATCGCTGGTCATAATTCTGATGTGAGTGTGGACAAGTTATTGAGCAAAGAAGTAGACCTTTCAGATGTTCAGAAGAAAGGATATGCAGTTGCTCCTAACGGAACGATGTATAGAAAAGACAAACGTGGATTTCTACCCGAATTGATGGAGAAGATTTACGCTGACCGAGTAATTTACAAGAAGAAGATGCTTAACGCTCAACAAAGACAAGAAGAGGGCGATGATGTCGGCAACGAGATTTCTAAGTATCTTAACATTCAGATGGCCAAAAAGATTCAGTTGAACTCTGCCTATGGCGCCCTTGGTAATCAATGGTTCAGATACTATGATATACGAAACGCTGAAGCGGTTACCACTGGTGGTCAACTAGCAATCCGTTGGATTGAAACTGCTCTGAATGATTATCTAAACAAATATTTGGAGACCAAGAATTATGATTACGTTGTTGCTATTGATACTGATTCGGTCTATTTACGATTAGGGAAGTTTGTCGATAAGTTCATCAAGTCTGATGATAAGAATAAGATTATTGATACTCTTGACAAAGTGACCAAAGAAGCATTTGAGCCACACATTGCCAAGTCTTACCAAGAACTGGCAGATTATGTTAATGCTACAGAGAACAAGATGTTTATGGGTAGAGAGGTTATTGCCGACAAGGCCGTATGGACCGCCAAGAAACGATATGCCCTAAACGTCCACGATTCTGAGGGTGTACGATATAAGACTCCTAAGATGAAGGTTATGGGTATGGAGATTGTCAAATCGTCAACTCCTGCTAATGTTCGTGGTAAACTCAAAGAAGCAGTTAAGATAATGTTGACAGGAAATGAACGTCAATTACAAGAATTGGTGCATAAATATAAGAAAGAATTTGTTAATCTGGATATACCAGAGATTGCTTTCCCACGAGGGCTAAGCGATTATACGAAGTATGAACACGCCGACAAGTCGGTGCCTATTCACGCCCGAGCGGCCAAGGTGTATAATGCTTTGTTGAAGAAGCACGGATTAAAGAATGTTGAGAAGATTGGAGATGGTGCGAAGTTGAAATTCGTATATTTGAAAACACCCAATCCATTCAATTCTAATGCGATTGCTTTTCTTGATGGTATGCCACCAGAGTTCGAGGTTGAACGATGGGTTGATTACGATACACAATTTGAGAAAGCGTTTCTCTCTCCATTAGAGGGAGTTCTACAACCAGTTGGTTGGGATTGGGAAGAGAAGAGTACGCTTGAATCATTTTTTGAATAGGAAATAGATATGGCTAATAAAATAGATTTAGATGCAATAGCAAATAATGCCCAAGACGGAGCAAAAACTTTTGATCAGTTCGTAACGAACTTCCAAGAGAACATTGCCGCCGCCCTTCAGCTGGCCAAATATGGAACGATAGAAAGCGATAACGAATATGTCCTTGACGAAGATGGATATATTGTCGGTGATATTTGGACAGAGGCCATTGCCGCTGAAGTAATGTCGTTTAATGGATTCCTGGCAACCACACATCGAATAGATACTCTAATTGCAGGTCGAGAAATATTTGGCAAGGGGTCGGTACCGACTGACCATACCCTAGTCGCTGAGGAATTGGGACATACTACTGCCGAATTTTTAAAGATGTTTCCAAAGTACCCTATTATCTACTTTACACGTTGGGGAAATCTAAGGAAGCCATATGATTTACAAGAATTGATAGATAATCCAGTGATATGATTAAAAAGACTTGACAAGACCAGTAAATAGGTATATAATATGTAACAAAATTGACGATATTATATTATGGAGAAAATGAATGAGTGATTCGATTGTAGCACAAAAAAGATTGATGGAAAAACTGCGAAAGGCAGGTTCTATCAAATCCACACAATTAACTAAATCCTCTCTATTCACAGAGAAAGACGAAATCCCCACATCCGTACCGATGGTTAATGTCGCATTAAGTGGCAAACTAAACGGCGGACTCACGAATGGTCTTACAGTTCTTGCGGGACCATCAAAGCATTTCAAAACAGCATTTGGACTATTGATGATGAAGGCTTATATGGATAAGTATCCAGAAGCAATTTGTCTTTTCTACGATTCAGAATTTGGCACACCGCAGAGTTATTTCAGTTCTTTGCAAATTGATACTGACAGAGTTCTACACGTTCCAACTAAGAATATTGAAGAGTTGAAATTTGACCTAGTCAAGCAACTTGATGGACTGGCAGTTGAAGATAAGGTCTATATTATGATAGACTCTATTGGCAACCTCGCTTCCAAGAAAGAAGTCGAAGATGCACAGAATGAAAAGTCCGTTGCTGATATGACACGAGCAAAACAGTTAAAGTCCTTGTTTAGGATGATAACTCCCTATCTCACATTAAGAGATGTTCCTCTTGTAGCAGTTAATCATACCTACCAAACACAAGAGATGTTCTCTAAAGCAGTTGTTTCTGGTGGTACTGGAGTATATTACTCCGCAGATAATATCTGGATTATCGGCAGACAACAAGACAAGAAGGGAACAGAGATTCAAGGCTACAATTTTATCATCAATGTAGAGAAGTCCAGATTTGTTAAAGAGAAATCGAAGATTCCGATTTCCGTGACGTGGGAAGGTGGTATTAAGAAATGGTCAGGATTACTAGACGTTGCTCTTGAGGGTGGATTTGTTACTAAACCTTCTATGGGTTGGTATTCAAAAGTCGATATGGAAACGGGCGAAGTTGAAGAAATTAAAGTACGAGCAACTACTACAGACAACAAAGAATTCTGGGAATCTATTATTGATACTCCTAAATTTAAAGAATATGTAGAGAATCGCTACGCCATTGGCACTGGGTTACTTAAATCTATAGATGCTGATGAGGTAGCCGATGAGGAATAAGGAAGACGTATTCTATGTAAAGACTAAAGATTCAACAGTCTTTGCCATATATGACTTGACAATATCAGACGATTGTGATAAAATATCGTTTGGATATAATTTCATTGATGATAATCCTTTGGATAAATCTCAATATGAAGAGGAGGTCTATAAATTGGTAGAATATATGATAACGAAAGCCATTAAGTTAGAAGTGGCAAATGCAGAGAAGAGGTTAAATACGTGAATATAGAAGCCACGATATTATCGAATCTCTTACACAATGAAGAGTTCGCCAGAAAGTCCATCGTATTTCTGAAAGAAGAGTATTTCCACGATGCTACAGAGAAAGCAGTATTCCACGAGATACAAAAATTCTATTCAAAATACAATGATGTTCCGTCTAGGGAAGCCCTTCAGATAAATGTTGATGAACGACCAGATTTATCTTCAACGATATATGAAGAGGCGGCCGCATTAATCAAATCTCTTGGAAAGATAGACAATAATCAGCAATGGCTCCTTGATGAAACAGAGAAATTCTGTAAAGACAAGGCAGTCTATAATGCTATTATGGAGTCGATTGAGATTATTGATGGTAAGCACAAGAAGAAAACTGATGGTGCGATACCCGAATTATTATCCGATGCTCTAGCAGTAACATTCGATACACATATCGGTCACGATTTCCTAGAGGATTCCGATGACCGATATGAATTCTATCATACACGAGAAGAGAAGATTCCGTTTGACATTGAATACCTGAATAAGATTACCCAAGGTGGAGTCACACGAAAATCATTAAATATTCTTATGGCTGGTACTGGTGTCGGTAAGACAATCGGTATGTGTCATATGGCCGCATCGAATTTGACCATAGGAAAGAATGTTCTATACGTCACAATGGAGATGGCAGAGGAGCGTATTGCTGAAAGAATCGATGCTAATCTCCTTGATATTGAGTTGAATCGTCTGAAAGATTTAACCAAAGTAATGTATGAACGTAAGATGGAACAACTTAAACAGAAAGTCAAAGGGAAGATAATCATCAAGGAATTCCCCACATCACAGGCGCATACAGGACATTTTAGGCATCTATTAAACGAATTATCACTAAAGAAAGATTTTAAACCAGACATTATCTATGTCGATTATCTTAATATATGTGCATCCCAGAGGCTCGTAGGTTCTCAATCTGTTAACTCTTATACATACGTCAAGGCGATAGCAGAAGAACTCCGAGGTCTAGCAGTTGAATACAACGTGCCAATTTGGTCCGCAACACAGACCACACGTTCTGGTTTCGGCAATTCAGATGTCGGTCTGGAAGATACATCAGAATCCTTCGGTCTACCAGCAACTGCTGACCTCTTTCTTGCTCTTATTCAAACAGAGGAATTAGAGGAACTGAATCAGGTGATGGTGAAACAATTGAAAAATCGTCACGGTGATATTGCTATCAATAGACGATTTGTGATTGGTATAGACAAACCGAAGATGAAGTGGTATGATGCTGAACAATCTGCCCAAGAGGACATCATTGGAACGACTTCCGTGACTAGTGGGCCGCGCTCATATGAGGAAGCAGAGTCGATGTTTTCCAGTGCAAACAAGAAGAAGGCCTTCAAAGACTTTAAGATGTAGTGTCGAATTTATATAAATATGTGATAAGATGTAGTATTACATAAAGGCCATTATGAAAAAATTTAGTTTATATCTGAAAGAACCTACTAATGTAGGTCGATATCTTCAAGAAGGAAAACT
>FUWD013171129.1_pt1 | contig 14810 bp, 15 predicted proteins | sample 1063281 | NCBI WGS metagenome assembly FUWD01 (sample SAMEA79048168, study PRJEB19326) | metagenome | biome: marine | reverse complement strand
TGCGCCCCTTGCTCTCTAGGACAATAATGCTGACACCGTTAGCCGCTACGTCTTTTATACCGGTAAATGACTCCGAAAGTTCAAGGAATGGCATGCCCAGGTCAGGGCTCCTGTAAATTGTTGAATCGGTAGCCAGAATAATTCCGTTGTCCGACCAGTCGACTTTTGTAATGCCCGAAGGTGCAGTGATTTCTGTGAGAGAAAGCCCTGAGTCCTCGGTTAGGTAGAGGAGGCCCTCCGAGGTCAACAAGAACTGCACACCGTTATTCGGATTTAGGCTCAAACTCGTCAGGCTTGGAGTGGCAATGTTGGACCAAGTAACAGCTCCATCTTGGGATCCAACCACCACACCGTAGTTAGCTGCTATCCCGACAATCGAGTCTCCCGAGACCTCAAGCAGGTGGAAGTCGACCTCGCCAGTGAAGGTTTTTGGCGTCCAAGTATTTCCGTTGTCACGGGATTCTAGGATTCCGAGCGGGTTGGGAAAATCCTGTCCGGGACCTGGGTGGCCACTGGCGTAGAAAACGCCCTTATCAATCGTCAAACCCATGGCATCGAATTCCTCGCCGACCAGGTTCCATCCCTCATCGGACCATTTGTAAATACCGTGATGGCTGGCAAGATAAAAGTTACCCCGATCAGCTGCGACACTGTGGACATGCTCCATTTGGGCAATCGGCTTCGGCCCAGGTGCGGCAGCGCAGCCAGTTGCAACCAGCAGGATTGCTCCAGCGATTCCTAGTGCTCTAAGCAACAGCCAACTCCTTTAGCATTTTTTTAATTTTTGAAATCTTTTGTTTTTGTGTCGTAACTATTTCCTTAGCCAAAGTGCGAGCCTCGGCATACCTGGAATCTTCAATCAAAGAAACCATCTCCAAATCTTCTTCGTGGTGGGCAATAATGCTCGTTTCCAGAGCTTGCTCATGATGGGAAATCGTCATCTGAGCAAACATTAGGTCCTGTTGCGAATAGCCGACTTGGTCGACCGCGATGGCCGTCGCACTCGGTTCTTCAACGGACCCGTTGATCTCAGCAGCACACCCAGCCATGGATAACGTTGCGATGGTCGCAAGGGAAAGACCGGTAATGAGCCTGTTGGGTGAGCGTAGTTTCATTTCAACAAAGGTAGCTGTTTAAACTTGAAATCATCTGTTAAACCTCTGCCAATTCATGTTGCAAGTGCGCTTGTTTACCAGTAAGTCGGTTGTATATTTCGGCGCCTGAGGGCTTGGAGGGTTTACCAAGTTGTGGTGGGTGATTTTATGGAAATCGGATTGTCAAGGGTTGCACTGTTGACACCTTGCAGGGCTCAGGCTCGTGGCGAGTATGACACCAGCTAGCTTGTGATCGCAGTTAGCACAGCCGAGAACTTCTTGCCGCACCGAAGTTGGATCGTGGGTGTCACATGCCTCGCAGCTAAGACCGTAGTTGTAACCCACTTTGCCCCAGCCCGGGCAGTTGCATGTTGGGCAGAGTCTCGAGACTCTTGTCGCAAGTCTTTCCGCAACTTTGGTGATGTTCTTGGCCCTGGAGGGGCTGTTATGGGCTCGATAATCCGGCTCAATCCGTGCTTTTCCGTCTTTTGATTGCACTCCACATTCGGCAATCGCCTCAAGCAATGATTCACGGGTCGATATTGATTTTATTGGATTTGACCTACCTTGGAAATCAACTTGGTTCGGCATGGCTATCAGTTTTTGTTCCGGAAAACCCGCTAACGACATTAGCTTCTCCAGATCTTCCCCAGGCGCGACTACCTCTGAAATCTTCACTATTTCCAACGAACGGAACGCTTCTGAAATAACAATTCCTCGAACTTTATCCACCAGAACCATGTGCTCAATGTTCGAAATTGCGAAGGGGGTAAGTGGGTCTGGCCCAATCGATCCTTCTGAGGCCAGGCCTAGCTGTGCGCCAGTTTTTATAAGTCCAAGTTCTGCTTTGCGAATGGCCGTTTCTAATGGGGGGAAGGTTCTTTCCACTTCTCCAGAAAAGGTCCCGAGCAGATCGGTGTCTAGATGCTGTTCGACAACCGTCAACCCCGCTATATCTCGGAAAGCAGGCTGAATCAAAGTCAGCTTGTTGTGCTTGCTCGTTAGCACTATTGGTTCACCGTAATACGGGTGTTTTCGATCGCCTGTAACGTTTGAAATATCTGTCACTCCGAAGCAGATCGGGTAATTCGATCGCGAATGGCAATGGCTAAACCTTCGCCGACTGGCGGAACCACTCGGACGGTTTCTAGACCAAGAGCATCAGCCTGTCTGAGAGCTGAGTAAAGCATACGCGCGTATTCCTCAACTGAGGTCGGGGATGCCAATCGGATTACTCCGGGGGGTGTTTTCACGTGACTGCCCGCAATCAGCCCCTCGCCAGTTTGGCTTTTTCCATCGACTAACACTTGAGCTTTAGGGGAGTAGTGCTTCTTATGAGAGCCGGACACTCTGAGCAGAGTGTCTTCGGAGCTCATGACCGATAGTCCAGTGCTTTTCTCTATCATTTGGACCGTAATCGCTCCTGGTCTAAGCACTATCGGCCGGTCTTTAGTGCAGTCAATGATTGTAGATTCGACCCCGACGGCTGGCCTCTGACCGTCAAGAATCATGTCGTTATCCGCCAGGTATTCACTGAGCTCAATGCGAACTGCTTCAGCATCAGTTGGAGAGACTGCGCCGTAGCGATTGGCGCTTGGCGCCACAACACCTCTGCCTCCAAGTTCCCGGAACTTTTCTATCAAAGCTAAGGCAACTGGATGACTAGGAACTCTGAGCCCGACGCTATCTTGCCCGCCGGTTATGAAGTCATTGGCATTTTGACTTCTGGAAAAAATCAATGTCATTGGCCCAGGCCAGTAGTCCCTCATGAGTGTTTTGGCAAAATCTGAAACTTGCGCTGCCCAGTAGCTAACCTCGTCTTGGCTCGATAGATGAATTATTACCGGGTGATTGGATGGGCGGTTTTTCACCTCGAACATGCGGGCAATGGCCAGTGGGTTTTCTGCATCCGCGCCGAGGCCATAAACCGTTTCAGTGGGAAAGGCCACAAGGTAACCCAACCTGAGCGCCTTTGCAGCCAGCTCCAACTGCGTCTTTGTCGCTTTAGATGCTCTGATGGTCACGATCTATATCGTAAGCGCATTTAAACGTGCTTCTTGGTAATTCGTTACTGATTGGTGATGGCATCGGGTCGCTCGAAGTTGCCAAAAAGCATTTTTAATAACTACGAAAGGGTTGCGTTAGCAGCAGCTGATCCTAGATTCTGCTTTGGCGGTTGCTAGCTCACCGGCTTTATTCTCAACCTCTCGAACTACCACCGCATCGGGATAGTAGCCATCTGGATAGGTTGGGCAAACTGCAGCATAACCGTCCGTTCTTTTCAATAGATAACCTGCGAAGTCGCGTTCCGACATGAAAATTTCAGCCTCAGACTCTGATTGAAAAAGCTTGGCGCACTTAGTGTAATTCCATTCACTCATGCCTCCACCTTACATAGATAGTTATCTATTTAAGTAAGAGTGTAAAATATTGAAATTGCTACTTAGAGTACCGGAGATGCAGACGAAACTTGGCTAGAGTACGAAATCTGACATGGGAATAAGTTGGGTTTAGGATGTTTGGGGAAACGTTTTTCTCAATGAGGCGTCACAGAGGCTGAGATGAAGCAGGAAAATCCGCTTAGTGGAGTAAGAGTTGTTGATGCGTCCACCTTGTTCGCCGGACCGTTGGCCGCGATGCACCTTGGGGATTTCGGCGCTGATGTGGTTAAGGTTGAGCATCCAACCAAGCCAGATCCATCACGTGGACATGGCCCGGAGAAAGATGGCTCGAACCTTTGGTGGAAAACACTCGGCAGGAACAAGCGCAACATCGCAATTAATCTGGGGACGCCCAACGGGGCTGATGTCTTTCTTCGACTGCTTAGATCATCGGATGTTCTGATCGAAAACTTTAGGCCGGGTGTTCTTGAGCGATGGGGGCTCTCGCCCGAGCGCTTACTTGAGCACAACCCCAAATTGGTGATAGTAAGAGTTACCGCGTTCGGGCAGAGTGGCCCGTACTCTTCAAAGCCTGGCTTTGGAACTCTTGCCGAGGCCATGAGCGGGTTTGCCGCTGTTACCGGGGAGCCTGATGGACCTCCCACGCTGCCACCTTTTGGATTGGCTGACGGCATCGCCGGTATTACTGCAGCATTCGCGGCACTCACAGCTTTGGTTGGCCGGGCTAATTCAAACAAGGGCGGTGTGGTTGACCTGGCAATATATGAACCCATGATGATGATGATGGGCCCTCAAATTACGGCATTTGACCAGCTCGGAATTGTACAACCAAGAACTGGTAACCGTTCTGTTAATAATTCCCCTAGGAACATCTATCTGACGAAAGACCAGAAGTGGGTCGCGGTCTCTACTAGTTCCCAGTCGATAGCAGAGAGAGTCATGACCATGGTGGGTGGCAGGCACTTGATTGAAGAGGAATGGTTTGCCTCCGGAAAAGGAAGAGCCGAGCATGATGACCTACTTGACGACATTGTCGGGAAGTGGATTGGTAACAGGGTTATTGCGGAAGTGCTTGACGCATTCGAAACAGCACAGGCAGCCATAGCCTTGGTATATGACATTCGGGACATTTTTGCGGATCAACATATTTTGCAACGCGGTACGATCGCTGAAGTCCACGACGACGAGCTTGGGATTATGAAAATGCAGTCACCACTGTTTAAGCTTCAAAATTCGCAAGGGCGCATCAAGTGGACTGGCAGGAAGCATGCTGCTGATACTGACGCTGTTCTTCTTGAATTGGGCTTCCAGCCGAACCAAATAGATGCCTTGCGGCAAGGCGGTGAGATTAGATGAGCCCGTCTTTAGTGGCCCTGTACTGTCCAGCCCATAAGAGTGACCTGTATTCGAAGGCCATTGCGTCGATGGCTGATGAAGTGATTATTGACCTCCAGGACAGCGTCCCTTCGAATCTAAAAGATAGTGCAATTCACACTGCCATAACTTTTCTCGAGGACTTCGACTTCAGTAAAAAGCCAATTCAGGTGCGAATTGATAGGTCTCGCCCTGACGACATTGAGGCGCTAAGGAGATTTGGTTCCCAAATCACGCTTAGGGTTCCTCACGCCGAAGGCTCGCTGTCGGACATATTTGAACTTGGGTTCATGAAAATCATTCCGTTGATTGAAACTGCCAGGGGAGTGCAGAACATGATCGCAGTCTCGGAGACACCGGGAACAGTGATGCTTGCAATGGGTGAGGCAGATCTGGCTGCTGATCTATCGACCTCCTCGGACGAACTTATAAAGCAAATTCGAGGAAATCTTTTGATCGCCTCGAGGTCAGCCGGACTGCCAAGACCTATGATGTCGGCCTGGACCCGCTTGTCGGACCAGGATGGATTGATTGCCGACTGTCGGCAGGGTGAGTCGATGGGGTTTTTTGGTCGAACCGCCATCCACCCAAAGCAAATTTCTGCCATCCGCGACGGCTTCCTGAGCGCAGAACTGCGCGATCATGAATCTCGAGTAATTCGGGATGCTTTGGGCCGCGAGGGTGGAGTGGCTCTGGATGCCGAGGGCAATATGGTCGATTCCGCATGGCTGAGGCGTCCTAATCTGGAGGACTGAAACAAAAAAAATTTATCACGCTTCGGTAACAAATTGGGGTTTCGAACCCAGTGGGTATTTTTTCGTGACAACCTTTCATCAACAAATTAGGAAACGTTTCCTGAGCGAAAGAAACTTATGTCTCGAAAGTCCAGTAGGGCGACAATTAAGGACGTTGCGCGCGAAGCGGGTGTGTCGATTTCCTCGGTGTCACGCGCGCTCAATGGATTAACTGCGAATCAAGAACTTCTTCAAAGAGTAAACGATGCGGTCAAACTGGTTGAATATGTTCCAAGTCAAATTGGACAGTCCTTCAAGTCTCAGCGAACGGGTCAAGTGGCAATTGCGGTACCCGATATCTCCAACGGATCCTACTTGGCCCTGGTCAAGGAGGCTCAGCGAGTTTTTTCCGAAGCCGGATACAGGACTACTTTGATAAATACGGGTGGAAATAGTACAGAAGACCTAAAACTCATTAGGGGTCTTAGGCAAAAATATGTGGACGGTTTGATATTTACCACCATCCGCCCTACTGCTGAGCTGATCGAAGAGATCGAGGCATCCGAGTTGCCAGTCGTGGTTGTTGGATCTATCAAGAATGCAGTTTCTTTTGATGTGGTGTCCACGGATTCGAAGGAAGCTGCGCGCCTGGCGGTCGAGCATTTGGTAAGTCAAGGTTGCCGCAAAATAGGGTTGATTGGCGGCCCTTTGGATACGGTTCCAGGTCGCAATCGCTACGAAGGCTTCGTAGCTGCCGCATCCGAGTTGGGTGTCTTTGACGAGAAAAACGTGGTGATCCTGAAGGATTTCGAATTTGATTCAGGTCTCGAAGCTGCAAGGTCATTAATCACCCAAGACGTTGATGGGATTCTCGGCAGCACAGACATTCTTGCGCTGTCAGTTCTTCACGTTGCCAGAGATGCGGGGCTTTCTGTTCCGCTAAACATTCGTGTGGTTGGTGTTGACAACAGCGAAGCGGCAAGGCTCGCCATACCGCGTTTGACAAGTATTGATCTCGGAGCAATTGAACGGGGGCGGTTGGCCGCGGAATTTCTGACTTCTCGACTGAGCGGCTTCGACTCTGCGCCTAAAACCACGATTGTTAGACCCAGAATCGTTGTCCGGGAGAGCAGCTTATGAATAACTCCAAAACGCGAAACATGACCCAAACCCTGCTGCTTTTGCCGGCCATTCTTCCGGTGATCTTCTTCAGCATCGCCCCTATTGGATACGGATTGTTTTTGGCGTTCACAAATGCTCAAGCTGGCAACAACCTGCAATTTGAATTTACGGGGTTTGAGAACTTCAGCAGACTCGTGTCGGATACTCCGTTTCTTGAATCTCTGCGCATAGGAATCGTTTGGGCGTTAGCTGTAACTGTTATTGGGCTGGTTGTTTCATTGTTTTTTGCGCTTCTCTTGAACGGAGACTTTCCTGGCCGATCAATTTTTCGTAGCCTCGCCATCATCCCCTGGGCTGTCCCACCGGTCGTAATTGCCCTGATGTGGCTGTTGGTTTATGAACCCAATTCTGGGCTACTAAATGCGGTTCTCCGGGAATCCGGGGCGATCGATGAAAACATTAGTTGGCTCATACAGCCAGGTTTCGCCTTGCCGGCCGCAATTTTGGTGGGAGTGTGGGCGGCAATCCCGCAAACGACCTTTGTAATACTTGCTGCCCTCCAGGGCGTTCCAAGGGAGCTTGAAGAGGCAGCAAGAGTGGATAGAGCAAATATCTTCGGAGTGTTTAAGGTTGCGACATGGCCAAGTATTAAGAGAATCGTTTACGCGATAGCAACACTCGACTTTATCTCGGCTTTCAATAATTTCAGTCTTGTTTTTATCCTTACCGACGGTTCGCCAGGGGGGGCTATAAGGCTCCCTGCAATTTTTGCTTATCAACAGGCGTTCCAGTTCGGAGATTATGGATACGCTTCGGCCGTTGGTGTCGCAATGATCTTGGTCATGTCGGTTTTGATCGCCCTAGCGTTTCGCGTGATAGTCCGGGGCGGTGAAAAATCGAATGACTAGAAAGCAAAAAAAGCGTCTGTTTTTGGCTTTGCGCTATGCGCTGTTGTTATTGATGCTCATTTTCATACTAAGTCCTGCGCTATGGCTTTTTTCAACAGCGTTCAAGGGCCAGCAGGAAATACTGATGGGCGTACCTAGCTTCATTCCTCAGGAACCTACGTTCGATAACTTCATTACAGCGTTCACAGAGCAGTCCATATTTAGATCTGCTCGAAACAGCCTTTTTGTGTCCATTTCGGCTGCGGTTATTACAGTTTTGTTGTCGGTTCCAGCGGCGTACGTTCTAGCTCGATTCAAGGGAGCCGCGAGCAAGGTCGTTCTTGGCTGGGCAATTCTCGCCCAAATGGTACCTTTCATTTTGATCATTATTCCGCTCTATTTGATTGTGATTCGAGCTGGCTTTTACAACAATTTGCTGGGACTGATCTTGGTGTACACCGTATGGAGCCTTCCATACGCTCTTTGGATGCTAAGAAACTTCATTATGGCGATTCCTATCGAGCTTGAGGAGTCCGCCTCGATTGATGGAGCTTCAAGGATGCAGGTCATCAGGAGCATAATTGCACCGCTTTTGGTCCCAGGCCTTGTAGTGACAACGGCTTTCGCCTTCATAAACTCTTGGAACGAATTTTTCTTTGCCCTGGTGTTGATTAGGGATCCCGAAATCACACCCATATCTCTTCTCATTGTCCGGTTCATAGGTGCCAATGAGGGGGTGCGACTGGGACCGTTGGCGGCAGCGGCATTGGTCGCGACTATTCCAAGCGTCATCGCCTTTGCCTTCCTTCAAAAGCGCCTTTCTGGGGCTTTGATTGGAGGGGCAGTCAAGGGGTGATTACAACAGCCGAGCAGCAGTACCTGTATCTGACTAAACAAATCCGAAAAACATCAAAGGAGAACAAGTGAAACTGAAAAGAGCAACTAAGTTCGCAGCAGCATCGTCGCTGTTACTTCTAGTAGTCGCTGGCTGCACATCGGCCAGTACTTCTTCTGACAGCTCAGAAAATGATTCCACAACAGACACCGACACCACCACTCAGGTAATGGATCCAGTGGAAATCGAGTTCTACTCTCTTGCTTGGCAGGAAGGCGCAATCGCTTCGCACAAAGAAATCGTTGATGCGTTCAATGCGCAGAGCGAATACGTGACCGTGAAGCACGTTCAAGGCGATTGGGGGGCTATAGATGCACTTCTTACCACCTGCTTTGAGGCCTCTAATTGTCCTGATGTCTTTCATTTCGAGGATGGACCGCTCAGGGCTTATGCGGAGCGCGGTAACCTGGTGGACCTTGGATCATTAATGTCCAGTGAGTTCAGGGCATCAATTCCCGAGTCCGCTTGGGCCACTACTCAGTTCGGCGGTGTAGACGGCATCTTTGGCGCACCGTTCTTGATGGAAAGCCGCATCATTTTAGCCAACAAGGACATGATGGATGCCGCTGGAATTAAGGCGGCAACTGTCGAGGATCCTTGGACCTGGGCTGAATTCCGTTCCGCCGCGCAAAGAATGACCACGTCGACGGTTGACGGTGCAGCCCTTAGCCTTAAAGGCGGCGGAGGAGTTAATGGAATTATTCGCCTCTCTGCAAGCGTCGGTGGAGAGTACTTTGACAATGCGTCGGGTACTTGGAAAACCGTAATGGGAGCTAATGAACTCGAGTTACCGAAGCTGATACACGACATGATTCACGTTGATGGCTCGATGTCCACCGATCTCCTGGGTCTTAGCGGCTCTGGAGTGAACACGCTCTTCCTCCAAGGCGAGGTGGCCATGCAGATCTCCGGTGACTACATGAGAAGCCAGATAGTTGCAGCAAATCCAGATTTCGAATGGGTGCTAATGCCCGCTCCAGTCGGTATTTCTGCAAAGCAGGCCAATAACTCTCAGACCATGTCGATAGCCGGATCCTCGAAGAATCCCGCGGCTGCAATGGAGTTTATAGAGTTCGCCTTGAACGCCGAGAACCAGGTGAAACTGGCCCTTGGAGATTGGTTGATCCCAACTGCTACTGCTGCTGTTGAAAGTGACGAGCTTGCTTCAGCTGGCAACTTCTGGGATGTGTCCCTGGCTCTATCTAAGAACTTAGATTATGCGCCTTGGCAGGACCTGGCTACTTATGGGCAGTGGAGAAGTGAAACTGCTCCAGCTTGGTTCGATTATCTAAATGGCGACAGTTCACTGTCAGCGTTCACCAACCGTGTAATTGAGCTGGGCGACCCAGCTCTAGCCAAAGCAAACTAGCAGAAGGGGCTCTGGGCTCGAAGGAGAATAATGCATGAAATAAGCATGAAAAATCGAGCTCAGGGCTCCATCGCTGGACTTTCCATTGGCGACGCACTGGGGAGGCCCGTCGAGGGCTTTACCCCAAGGGAAATCCAAGAAAAGTGGGGAAGGGTCGAGGGATACGTCTCAGACGACCCCCTAGGTAGTGACGATACTGAATATGCGTTGCTTACTGCCTTGGCACTGATCACGTATCCGAAAAGCTTCAATGCCAATAACATTGCCAAGCTTTGGGTGGACAAGGTGTGTAACCAGAAGGGCGGTTTCGGTGGCGGAGGGTTCAGTGAAATGCTTGCCATCAGAAACCTCTCTCGAGGCCTTAAGCCACCAAGAAGCGGGCAGCACTCTCATGCCTGGAGCGATGGCCTTGCCATGCGAGTGGCTCCGATTGGCGTAGTTGCAGCCGGGGACCCAAAACACGCGGCTGCACTTACGCTCCAAGACGGATTAGTTAGTCATTCCGAAGAGGGAATATACGCGGGCCAGGCGATTGCCGCCGCGGTCGCCAGCGCGATGGTGGGTAATTCGATTGACCGAATCTTCAGTGACGCCTTGTCGGTTGTGGAGCCAGATTCTTGGACCGCTCGCCTCATGAAAAGGGCGGATAAGTTGGTTTCCAGCAGCAGCAACTGGAGTGACCTTGCTATCAAAGCGGGTGACGAACTTACCTGTCTGGATTATTACTGGGCCGACTTGGCTCCCGAGGCTGTTTCGTTGAGCTTCGTTGCGTTCCTGGGTGGCGATGGAGATTTCTCTGCCAGTGTTCTGAATGCCGTGAATCTTGGCAGAGACGCGGACACAATCGCGGCGATGACCGCAGGGATTGTTGGGGCCATGACAGGAATACAAGGCATACCTGAAAAATGGCTTCCCGCGGTTGCGGAGGCTCCCGGAGTATGTCTGCACGTGACTAAGGGAATGAACCCCCTTGATGTTGCGGACTCATTGGCTGGATTAGCAGAGATCGGAGTGGAAATCTAATGGACCACAATCAAAGACTTATTCAAGCTGTCCGCGGGTTAGTGCGTGGCGATTCGATGAACTGGGCTGCAGCTAAGCAGCGCCTGAACCTGGTTCCGCCAAAAAGAAGACGAAGGATGCGGATCTTGGATGAGTTTGCCGAACAGCGCAGTCAGTCCACTCTTCCGGTTCCATACCTACACTCCACACATGAGTCAGTATTTGACCCCCTGGGGCCGGCAGATGTAGCGGAGTGGTTTACCGTATCACTGCTGAGTTCTGCGGCACTGACAAAGGAACTCAAAAAAACTGACAAGCAGTCCATGTGGATTGAATTGACCAAGCAGCGTCAGTCCGACCCGTCGACGGTTCGAGGACGCGTCGGCACGACCATTGCCTTGGCGACGCTTGCCGAAATGGCAACGACGCACAAGCGGCAAGGATAACCCGCACTACTTTGACGACATGGGCTTGGTTAGGGCCGCAGCCGTGGCGATGCAGTGCCGTGATCTCGAGAGCCTGGAAAGGGAAATAACTGACGAAGTCAGCTTGACCGCGAGTGGCGACGGACTCTTGGCAGCAGTCGCTTTTGGGACACTTTTTTACGAGCTTTTGGGCGGGAGCACCAAAGAAACTGCCATCAATGCGGCGATTGATCGACTACCAGCGGGGACTTGGGGGGCCGCTGTTCTGCAGCAGTCGCTCGACATTGCCGCCAATGCCAGCTCTATCGATGACCTTACTTTTGCCTTGGAAAGAGACATTGCAGATCACGTGTACTGCTTTCCAGTTTCTGCTCCGGAAACGCTTGCCATGATTTGCGCTCACTTGGCGTTTGCAACATCCAGGGATCAGCTGATAGCGGCTGGAATCTTGCATTCTTCGAGAGTAGAGACGATGGCTCCACTTTTGTGGGGCATTGCAGGCATTCTTTTCGGAGGCTATGACCAGAAGTCTAGATCACTACAGGGCGTTTCTGTCTTGGCTCTACGCGGTACGAACTCCGAAGACGTAATCACCGAACTAGTAACCCAATCTAAAAGGAATGCATCATGACAAGGAACGAAAGTAAGGCCCCGACTACGAAAACGTTGCACTCTCCGGAGAGCCGAATCGTGGGAGCGCTAGCAAGTGCTGCGGTGGGCGATGCAATCGGAGGGGCCACAGAAGGCTGGATGCACGAACAGATAATGGAGCACTGGGGTGGGTTTGTTCTAGGACTTGCTCCAATGAGAAAACAGGCCACAATCTCTCCTTGGCTGGAACGCGGCCATGGAAGGGTGACTGATGACACCTTGATGACTAACCTCATGATCGATACGATTACCGAGCTCAATCGTCACATTGATGCCTTTGATCTTGGTGATGTGTTTGTGCCAAAGATGGCATTTGAAAAAAGATGGCTTCCTGAAATGCAGATCGAGTCCAACGTACTAAATAGAGTCTTTCTCGCAGAAAAATACTTAGTGCTTAAGTTGCTAGTGGTCAAATCCGACCCAAGAGAGGCAGGCGTTGGAAATGCCGTGAATTGCGGGGCGGCAATGTACGCTTCCCCAATTGGACTGATCAATGCGGGTAGGCCAGAGCGCGCCTACGACGAGGCAATTAGCGTGTTCGGTGCTCATCAAGCTTCATATGGACGTGAGGCCGCTGGGGTTCTGGCTGCCTGTGTAGCAGAGGCGGCAAGTCCAGACGGAAGCTCCGTAGAGCGTATTACCAAGGTAGCCCTAGGTCTTTCAAAGGACGGAACTCATGATGCAATAGCGGCGGTTCTTGATGTGTCAAAGGAGTTTAATGACTGGCAATCAGCAGTTACATCTGGTCGAGTGAGGGCTGCAATAGCCCCTTTTGACACTGTAGGCGCAAAGTATCGTCAGCCAGACATGGGAGCAAAGCTGCCTAGCCGAACCAAATCAATTGAAGAACTTCCTGTGGCTCTAGCGATGCTCCAGATCACTGACGGAGACGTGCGAGAGACAATTCTTGCAGGCACAAACTATGGCCGTGACGCGGATTCGATTGCATCAATGGGTGGCGCAATCGCCGGCGCTCTCGGCGGTGCCGATTCCGTACCAAGCGACTGGGCCGCGAAAGTGGAGGAGGCGAGCGGATTTAGCATTTATGAGCCGGCTCGGCGGTTAGCCAAGAGTGCAGCAGTCATCGCTAAAGACGATTTGGCCGCTATGGTGAGAGACATGGAGATGGTACAGAAATTGCTGCCCCAGAATGGCTGACAAGGTTCAAATAGCGGTGATCGGCAGCGCTAACTGTGATTACTCAGTCTTTATGCACAAGCTGCCAACGCCGGGCGAGACCGTATTTGCTTCAGGCTCAGACCGATTCGCTGGCGGCAAGGGGTTAAATCAAGCTATAGCTGCCCACCGAGCCGACGGGCGCGTGAGTTTTCAGTTCGCACAAGGTGACGATGAGGACGGTCGCTTCCTGGCTGAATTCCTGGGTAAGCAGGGCATGGTCCACGTGCCGGCTGTTGATTCGCAGTTGCCTACTGGAAGGGCCTACATCCTGGTCGACGAGGTTGGTGAGAACCAGATAGTTGTTATTCCTGGCGCTAACCACAGCCCAAAATTGCAAAGCATTATCTTTGAACCAGGCCCAGGATTTCTTGTGCTGCAGTTGGAGATTGGCAAAGAGAGCAATCTTTTCCTCGCAGAACAGGCCAAGAGGGCTGGCTGGGAAGTAGTGCTCACACCCGCGCCATCCACCGAATTTTACTCGGAGCTTCTGGCTTACGTTGACATTTTGACCCTAAACGAATCCGAGGCGCTTCAAGTTGGCGGTGGCTCCGATTTTATGAGTTCAGGAATTGCATTGTCTACAAAAGTGCAAAGTGTATATTTGACCCTTGGGTCCCGGGGCGTAGCAGTTTTTGAGGCAGGTAAATTCATCGGGCAGGTCGACGCGATGTCGGTTTCTGCGGTTGACGCCACTGGGGCAGGCGATACCTTCTGCGGTTACCTGGTGGCCGGCTTGTCGCAAGGGCTATTGCCAATGGAGGCCGCAGAGCTCGCAACAGTGGCGGCTGGACTGGCTGTCCAAACCTTAGGTGCATCTGATTCCGTGCCTTTTCGGGATCAAGTCGATTCCCTCCTGGCGTAAGGCCAAGAAGGCTCTCAGCCCCGGCAAGTATGTTGAGAGATCGCTCATGGGCCCAGGTGCAAGTCTTCAGAGCAGCGCATCAAGCAGCATGTAGAGACCCAATAGCGCCAGCGCAAGGCCACCTATTCCACGAAAATTTGCCAGCCGCCTGTCTGAACCACCGAGCCAATTTCTGGCTTTACCTGCCGCAATGGCGTAGACCGAGTCACTGCTGACGCCAATAATCAGAAAAAATGCTCCAAGAACAAGCATTTGAACGCTTGGGTTGCCGGTCAATGGATCTACAAAACTGGGTAGGGCCGCAATAAAGAAGACCAAGGTCTTGGCATTAGTTATGCCAACCACAACTGACTCACTAAGAACCCTCTTGCCCGATGGGAAAAGGTCTGAGCCACTCAGATCGATTTTCTTGCGCTGCCAAATGGCTTTTAAGCCCAGATAACCGATCATCAGGGCGCCTAATACTTTGATTACAAAAAACACATCCGGTGATTTCTGAATAAGCACTCCCAGACCCAAGGCCACGATCAGAATTTGCATTCCAACACCGAGCGCGTTGCCGAACACGCTTATTAGCGCGGCTTTAGTGCCTAGAACCAATGCTCGACCAATGGCAAACAGCACGCTTGGCCCTGGTACCAGAATTATGACTATCGATAGCAGCAAGAAGCCGATTATGTTTTGGGTTGTTGGCACTTCTAGATTTTAGTGCAGTGGAGTTAGGTTTTCTTGCGCCTAAGCAGTCGATAAGCGTTGGTAGAAATCAGCGCCCAAATAACTAACACCGGCTGGAAGAATAATCTCGCGAATCTAG
>FUWD013247839.1_pt11 | contig 14817 bp, 18 predicted proteins | sample 1063281 | NCBI WGS metagenome assembly FUWD01 (sample SAMEA79048168, study PRJEB19326) | metagenome | biome: marine | reverse complement strand
TATGAGGATGAACCAATTGTGAAGAATGCACATATATATGATGATGGACACCATTCTGAGGATGATGTAATATTTGATGATGTAGATTAAAAAATTTCTAACTATAAAGAAATATAAATATAAATAACTATGAATATCAAATATTTCGATACTAACATTGGTCCACTAAAAGTAAATACATTTTTTTTCCTTATAGCTTTTGCTATTGGAATGTGTTATGTGTATATTACTAAACCTGAATCAACTGTAATAGTTAAACATCCTAATCCAGAAAACGCAAGCAATATAGTATATGAAGATGATAATGATACTTGTTATAAATATAAAGCAACTGAAATAGATTGTCCATCTGATGATAAAATGATAAATGATCATCCAATTATGGTGGCGGAAAAATAAGATTTTATTTATTTTTTATTTATTGATACTAGGTAACATAAGCGTAATTTAAAATATCACAAAATAATGTCGTATATTTAAAAAATAACTCAATATATTACAATATACACCGTAGCTTAGTACAAATAGAGAATGAGCAAAATGAGCAGCAAAATCGCCAAAAAAAAAATCATGGATTTTATCAAAATACTATATTTGAACGGTTATGATTATGGTTATTTATAGATAGGTTATTTATAACATTATTACGTATATTTATTATATAATTAATACATATTATATATGGATATATGATACAATATATTATTTATATATGGATTATTAATATTGTATATAATATACATATTTATATACTATTATAACTAATGTATATTATCCTATAACAATATAGTAAATTATATATAAAATTAATATATCGATAGTATTGACATTTTTAAGGTTTTACTACACTTTTCATTCATTAATGTTGTTATTGTATATCATATATGTTTAATAATATATTGTTGTATTGTATACAGTACATTGATTGTAATGATATTATTGTATAAATAATAGGTAATTCAAATGAGTCGACTATTAAGGTATACTATTTCAATAAATACTGAAAAAAAAAAATATTTTCCTCTATATATTTTTATTACATGAGAGTAAAATGAAAAAAAATATTTAGGGCCTTGACCCCCCCCCTTAGTACTTTGAGGACAACAAAGACCACGCTTATTATACTAGTGATTGTTTTTGTACTATATGAATATTTTTGAGGGTAAGTAGCTTTATTATGAGGGTTGTTTAAAAAGAAGCTTTATGATACTTTAAAAAGTTGCTTAGTACAAAGTACTAAGCTAGTACTTTTTTCACACTTTTTTAGTGCTTGTATTTATACGTTTATGACGTATATAGTACCGTTAGCTTAGTACTTTGGGACAACAAAGGACAACACTAGTACTAAAAGTACTAAGCTAGCCTATAAAACGAGTATAAAAAGTACATATAATGAGTAAGTTATTAGTTGAAAAAAAAGTACTAAGTAAAATGAGCAGGTATAAAAAACAAAGGGTTTATATATAGTTTTATTTTATTTTATTTCGATTTAAAAGTATTTTTTTTATGTTGGTTAAATATATTATAATATGCCAGTCTATGAATGCAAATCATGTTTATATTCAACAGATGTTAAGAGCAACTACAATAAGCATATTCGTACTAAAAAACATGTTATCCACACTCAATCACAAATAAAAATAAAAAATACAAAAAGTGTTGTCCGGGAAGTACTAAGTAGCGTTGTCCATGTGGTCCAGCCAACTATCCCAACTATCTCAAATGTTTCAAATGTTTCAAAAGTAGCTTCCAAAAAATATATACATGTCCTTATTGTGATATAAAATTTAATGATAGAAGTAATTTCTATAGACATAAAAATAAAAGATGTGAGTTAAACAATGCTATTAGTTTTAGGGAAAATTTAGAGTTAAAACAAAAAATACATGAACTAGAAACACAAGCTGTTCTAAATAAAATTCATAATCAACGATTGGATATAGCTAATAATCAATCTAATTCTGTCAACAATCATAATATTCATAATATTCATAATATCAGTAATCATAATGATAATAGAGTGAATACAGTTAATTATTTAAATAGTAACAATGTTAACAGTAATAATATCATGCAGCAAAATTTAATAGTTAATAATTTCGGGTATGGAAAAGATGATTGGTCACATGTTACAGAAAATATGTACATAGATTTTCTTAAAAAACCAATGAATATGATATCGGCAGCTTTCAAAGTCGTAAACCTGAATAAGAATATGCCTCAGAATCATAATATTAGAGTTACCAATAGACGTAATGGTAAAGTACTTACATGGGAAGATGCTATGTGGAACAACCTTCAAAAGGATGGACCGTTGAGAACTATAGTTGATGAAAAATATTATGAAATAGATAGTTTCTTTAGAAAGATGATGAAAGAAAATCCAGAAAGATTAAAACAATTAATGACAAAAGATGAAATACAAGCATATATAAATTTTTCTGATAAATTTGATGAAGAAATGAATACTCTAAATGTTAACGATCCAAGTAAACAACCATTGAACATACAGTTCCGTGAAGACTGCTTTTATAGGTTAGTTGATATACTTGATAATGCTAACTATAATGGTGAATTCTTTAACTCAGTACTATAACTCTATATAAAATATTGAACTAACATCATTAATACAACTATTATAGTGCATTTCAATAGATTACCCCATACACTTATCTGACTTGATTCTAATAATAAATTGGGCAATAAAGTGAAGATAAAGCGATTAACTTGAGGTAAGCCAAATATGAAACATAATATAAATACTACAATCGGCATCTTAAAAAAGTTCCAAATTCTTTCTTTGAGATCATTGGCACTTAAAGAAAAGTTAGTTATTCCAGATATTCCATGATTACCCTTTGAATTTGGTAAGGAATTGCCTTTACTTTTATCCTTATAATGATATTTACCATCATCTTCCAATTGGCCATCAATTTGTTCATTCATATCAAGTGCCATATCATCAAATTTTGATGATAACATTTTTTCAGGAGGTACTTGTGAATGGTCTACTACATGTTGAAAAGAATCTGTGTTAATATCTGAGATATTATCCTCGCCTGGACCAGAGCCCATCTCTCTAAGAATATCATTCATTAATTGCTCATCTGTTTGAGCTGATTGACTAGGTGGTGTGCTATTTGGCGATGGTACGCCATTACTTTCACTGCGACCCATATTTCTAATTTGATTTATAGGGGTTGAAGACGACATATGTGTATATAAAAATAAAGATAAAACACTTCTAAAAAAAAAACGTATTCACTTTTTAATTCCACATTTTATAGCTTCTGCTTTATACTTATAACATTTATCGTCAAATGTGAATACTTTACCTTCCACTTGTTTAAGAGGAGGCCCTTTAATAATTTTACAATTACCATCTATACAACTTTTCTTGAATAGGGAAGCCAAAGCTAGACCTAATATTATTGATACGAATATTATTCCTGTGCGACTATTTAAGAATTTAGAGATGCGCATATTTAATTTAGACAAATATTTTAAATATAATGCACTAATATTACAGTCTAAAACCCAAAAAGTAAATATCTGTATAATTTAATAATAATGATAATTAAAGCATTTATAATTTTTCTTGTAATCACTACGATAACTATTCTGTTAATTGTATGTAATAATAATTCTGATAAGCTAACCCTTGATAACTTTGAAGAAGGTTTCAAAAGTAGAAAATTAGAAAAATTTAAAAACACTAAAAAAGGGAATAAAAATTATTATAAGGGTTCTAAAGTAGATAGAATTAAAGAGAAAGAGAAAATGATGGATATAACAAATAAACCTATATTTGCTGCTGAGGGAATTGAAAAAAATATAGATAAAGAAGATTATACTAATATATTTAATATTCATAAAAAGGGAAGTAAGGCCTCTATGAATAGAGTACAAAGTCATTTATATGACTATTATAAAAAATTTGATGGTGATAAATTTAATAGGAAACCTCAATCTATTGTTGATAGTATAGGTAAATGGAAGCATTATAAAGAAGAGTTCTATAATATCTTTGAATATTAAAGCTTTTTTAAATATGGCTTACGCCATATTTAAAACCTTAACCAAAAACTAATAATTAAAAGGGTTAACATTTAAAAAGCTTGTCTAGACAGTTACATTTCCTCCTTCAGCTGATTCATCAACACCACCTGCCATATCATTAGATTTTCTAATTTGAGTATCCTTGTGGATAAGGTAGATTGTGTTGTTGGTGATCACGATATAGCTTTCATCAGATTTGTAAAGTTTGAGGATTGGGGATGTGTGTTCTTCATCACTCTTGTACAAAAATATTTTCATCTCCGTCGTTGACAATAAAGCATCTGCCCTTAAGAGAATCTAAAATAGAAGTAATAGTCAATTGCTTTAGTAAATTTGATTCCGAGCTTAGCAGCTTGGAGCAAAGTTTCGCTGGTTGGAAAGACTATTGCGCTTTTTTTTTTCCTGTGCAGGATTGGTAGAGTCAGCCATTGTATATTTTAGACTTCCTTTTTATTCTGAACATTTAAACGAATTAAAGCTTTTGAAATTCAAGCTTTTTTAATTTAGACAGAGCCCAAATTAAAAAGCTTAACCAAAAATTAATAAATAAGAGGGTTAAAGGGGGAAACTCCAAGAATGCTAAAGGATACCTTGCCTTTTGGTAAAGCTTTTGAAATTGAGCAGAGCTCAATTTAAAAAGCTTAGAGAAACTTCCTTTGGGAGTTTTGTCCCCCTCTAGAATTTAGATGCGGTACTGGCAGTATCATCGTGTCCATGTGGCATAAGAAGTCCTTGTGCATTCATAATTTTATGAAATACTTCAACTGGTTTATCTGGGTCGCTTCCACATACCATGTTATCTTGAGCATCTCTTAAGTTACCATCTGTAATATATCCATTTTCAAGGTTTTGAGTTAAATTTTGGTCAGCTGGGTTACCACATTTACAAGCGCCATTACCACAACTGCCATTACAAATGCCATTGCAATTGCATTCTCCGTTCGGATTAGGGATTTCATTTTCTAAGAAATCTTTTTTGGCTAATTGTTCCTGGTAAGTGTCTTCTTTACCTTCAACTTCTTCGGCTCCATAATTTACTTTTGGACCACTACTATTTGAATGTCTAGACACTTGTCTGTGGTTCAACTCTTGTAAAGATAAGATGAATACAACAGCTAACACAATGGCATAAAGTGGTTCACAACATGCCAAGTATGCAATCGCCAATGCGACCAATACTTTGATATAGAAGTTGTTTGCTAATTTAAGAGTTTCTGTGGGTATTTGTTTAATGACGAGTACATAACCTACACCTGATAATACGGCAATACATCTTACAAGATCATTTTGGAGACAGTTCATGATGGCTTTGTCTAATTTTGCGATAGTCTTCATAATATTTATTATATAACAAGATAATTTTCAACTTAAAGATATTTTAGATTTTTTTATTGTATTATTCTGTACGTTTAAAATTGAAAACTAAATAAATCTTTTTTTATTATATATGTCATTGAAAGAGGTAAAACCACATTATGTATCAAAACAGGGATATGTTGTCCACAAACATAAAGATAACGATAATTTGATTTGGAAGATTAAGAAAGATTTGGAAGTTCAAGTTAAAGGATGTCCAGGATATGGACCAGATGAGCCTCCTAAATTTAAGGTGTATACGGAGAATAAAAATAAACTTTATATACCTGTTCATTATGGCCTTAAAAATGGAGGTCCTATTAAAAAAAAATTATCATTTACCCCTGAAAAAGTTAAACTTAAATTTGCTGCAAAATTAAGACCTTATCAAGAAGATATTATCAATACATATATGAATTATGTAGGTAAGGATATTGTTAGTGGTGGTATTATATCAGTTGGATGTGGTCGTGGAAAGACAGTAATGGCTTTAAATATTGTATCCAGACTTTGTTATAAAACACTTATAATAGTAAACACTGGGGTATTATATGACCAATGGATAGAAAGAATTGAAGAATTTTTACCTTCTGCAAAAGTTGGTTTGATTAGGGGTAAAACAATTGATATAAACGGTAAGGATATTGTAATTGCTATGGTAAATAGTATTAGTGACCCTAGAAAGGACGGTGATTATCCAGTGGATATGTTTGATTGTTTTGGCTTAGTTATAGCTGATGAATGTCATCATTTAAGTGCTGCACAATTTAGCAGGTCACTTATGAAACATACATATCCTCGCACACTAGGTCTCACAGCTACTCCTAATAGGGCAGATGGATTATCTCATGTATTTCAATATTTTTTGGGTGATATTCTTTATAAGGATAATGAAATTAAAAAAACTTCTGAAGAAAAGAAACTTGATCATATTCCTGATGCTATTGTAGATACTATAAACTATATCAATTATGATAAAGCCTATTCTAAAATGGTATTAAATTATAGAAAGCAACCTAATGTTATTGCTATGGAAACTAATATTGTGAATTTCATGCCACGTACTAATATGATAATTAAAGTGTTGAAGACTATATTATCTGAAAATAAAAAACGAAATGTATTCATTTTGAGTAAAAGACGTGATCATGTATTTACAATGGAAGAAAAAATTAAGGAAAAGAAAATTGCAAATGGTTCTGTTGGTATTATTGTTGGTGGAATGAAACCTGAAGATATTAAAGAATCTATGACTAAACAAATTATTATAGCCACTTATAATATTGCAGAAGAAGGATTTGATTGTAAGAAATTAAATACTATTATATTAGCTACACCTAAAAAGAATGTAGAACAAGCGATTGGTCGTATATTACGTGTTAAAAAAACTGATATAAAAGTGATCCCATTAATTATCAATATATGTGATATGTTTGCAAGTTATCCAAGATGGGGTGTGGAAAGGAATCGACTTTTTAAGAAAAAGAAATATGAAATAAATTATTACAATTATAGCAGGGAAGAAACTTATAAACCTAGTGAACAAAATATGGAAAAGGGTGATAAATATGAAAAGTTAAACATGCAAAAAATAAGTAGTATTAAAGTTGAAAACTATAAAAGAGAGTATGTATCCCAATCATTTAAAGGTTCTAGAGGCACTAATGGTATTGATAAATATTTATGTAGTAATGATTTTGATAACAGTGGTAATAAAAAAGTAAAATATGAACTAGATATGGATTAAGGAAGCTTTTTCTCCCCCTCGAACCCCCTTAATTAATAATTTTTAACTAAAGCCTTTAATTTATATTTTTTTGGTGAAGGTTTTGAAATCGTGCAGAGCGCGATTTAAAAAAGCTTAGTTTTTACACAATAAAATAAGTGTAAGCATTAGAGTAACATACATAGCCAATACATTTAGTAAGAATAAGATGAAACTTTTATTGCCATCATCAGCTAATTTATCCATTTTTTTGTCTAATATTTCTTTTTCTTTGTCACCTATATCTTCAGTATGTTTTTTAATGTAGTAAAAAAGTATTTCTCCGTAGAAAATACCAAAATTTACTAATGGTGGAGTAAATGATAAGATGAGTGAAACACCTGTTTTAGTAAGCAAATCAGAGTTTACGAGTGAAAGTGCTAAGCAAATTCCAGATAACAAAGCAAGACTAACATCAATAATTACATGAGTATAGGTAATTCTGGAAAGCATTTCTGGTGTGGGTGTTTTCAAGATGGAAAATAATTTGTTTACATATCCGATTGTTATAGAAATAATTAAACAGATACTTACAAGTATTACAAAATTTACAATTTTATATAGGGATTGTATGTAGGAATTTGATATGAATAGAATAATACTAGTAATAAGTGGGGCACCTAATGAAGATATCAACATGCTACCAAGAATCGCAGGAGTACTATTATAAAGGAGCCCTAAACCAGCGATAAATGAAGCTAATATAATAAGTAAAATATTATATATATTAATTCCAAATCCATGATGATAATCAATTTTTTTAAGATTTTTTAGTAAATTTAAGCATAACATTATTTATATATAAAATTGTTTTCTTGTAACTGTATTACAAATAATATAGAAATAATATATGACAATTAATGATTATCTATTTGCAAATTTTAAACCTAAAAAAGAAAGTGATTTATTTTGCCCTAAAAAAATAACGGATATATTGAAAAATCTATTTACTACTGGCATAGATATACCAATCCTAATACATGGACCACTTGGAATTGGAAAAAAAACAGCACTCATAACAATGTTAAAATACATTATTCCTGAAAAAAAGAAGTTTGAAATATCTGATTTCGAACCCATGAAAACAGCTACATCGAATGATTATAGTGGATTATACAGATATAATCATATTTATTATATGAATTGTAAGTATTTTACTAATAATGAATTGGCTAATATGTTTAATAAATTAGGGCCAATATTTAGGTCTAAGTCAGTGTTTGATAGTCAAAAGATATTTATTATTACTAATATTGATACTATAACATTTCTTAATCAACAAAAATTGGCAGATGCTATAGGAAAGTATTCTACTAACGTATCTTTTATGCTCACATCATCATCACATAAAGTAATACATAAGATCAAATCATCAGTATTTATGTTGAATCATATACCACTGACGAATAAGGAATTTAGAAAAAGATTTTTCTCTATCTTCAAGTATTTCTTTGAAGATGATGAAGATTTATTAGAAAATAAAACAATAATTCTTAATAAATTTTATACAATTTATTGTAATAATAACTACAATATTGGAAATACTCTTCATCATATAAATTTTCTATATCTAAGTGAAAAAGTGAATAAAGGAGAATTAAATAAAAAAATAAACTTGATGAGTATTTATGATAAATTGGCTATAAATTTAATTAATTCAATATTAAAAGCTAATGAAATTCAATCATATGAAGTATTGAAAGAAAAAATATACAAAATGAAATCACTTACTATGAATGATACATTGATAATTAAAACTATATTGAAACATATAATAGCTATAGATAAAATGGACAATGATATGAAACATAAAATTGTTTCACTAGGGACTGAAGTAAGTGAAATTATGATTAACACTAGTAAACCTGTAATATTATTGGAAAACTTTATTATCAAGTTATGGGCTATATTGAAAAACAACCTTTTCTAAATATGGCTTACGCCATATTTAAAAAAGCTTAAATATGTCTCCCTACCTTCACCAAAAAAAGCTTTTTTAAATCCGCAGGATTTTTGTGTCCCCTTAAAATTGAATAACGAATAGATAGTTTAGTAGTAGTTTATTATGCAAGTTGAACCAAATAATATATCCATTTCAGTCTATGAAGGCAATAAGGAAAGAATACAAAATGCTGATAATTCCAGTCAAGAATATATTATTTTACAGAATGAACAATTGAATAAACAGAATCGTGATTTTATCGTTCAGATAACAGAAAAAGATACTCATGTAGAAGAATTAGAGATAGATAATGATAGAATGGAAACAAGTATTAAAAATATGCGAGGTGTAATGCATAACTTTTCAGCTAAAATTAAGAAACAATCTCAAATAATTAAGCATCAAGAAGATAAATTTAAAGATTTAAAAGAGTATACGAAAACAGTTAATAATTTTATTAAAATACTAAAAGATTATCCTTATATGTATGCGATGATTACACTTAGTTTACTGATGACAGCTTATATGATGGGTGTAATAACATTATGGCAATCATTTGTATATGTAATATTTGGTTTTGTTAAATTCGGTGCGATTGGATTTCATTTGAAATCACATTACGATGTGATGCGTGATATAGATAAGAATACCAATAGTATGAATCAGAAAATAATTGCTTACAATAACTATATTAAGGGATTAAAGGATGAAATTGTTGAAATAGATAGGTCAAACAATTTCATAGAGGAATACATTGATAATATCTAAAATATTATCTGATTAGTATAATAATATGCCAGGTCACAAAAGTAAAAAAATGAGATGTATACCATTAGAAATACGTCAAAAACAAAGAATGTTACGCTATAAAAAAGATACACGAAGAGCTGCTGAACTTAAAGAGTTAAGAAAAACTGTTGGTAAAAGAAAACTTAAACAAATCCGTGATAAACTCAAAAGTAAAAGATTGGGTAAAACCAAGAAAACCAAGAAAACCAAGAAAACACAAAGAGGAGGAGGATGTAATGTCGGAACAGTAGATATCCCAGGTTTTAATGTAGGACCTCTATCTCAAGCATCTGGAGCTAGTGTTGGAGGCATTAATTTAGCCGCAAGAAGAGGTACAGTTTATAAAAATTGTTCTAATGGTGGAAATGGACCAAATCATGCCATGTCCGGAGGAAGGAAATAATTTTATTATAATTCATACCAATATACGTTCAGGGGGTTAGAGGGGGAGAAACTCCCTTTGGGAGTTTTGTCCTCCTTAGTCGAAACTGATAATGGTTGGACAATTATGTCTAGTCATTGATTTATGAGAAATATTATTTTTATCAATTTTTCGTTTCTTAGTACCAATTACCTTGCGTTTCTTATGTTTTTTCTTTGATAAATCTTCATCTGTTTGTCCACTTCCAAATTCAACTTTCTTCTTCATAGATTTATCAATTTGTTTACCCTTACCACTACCACTTTTCTTAATTATCTTCTTATTGATAATTCTTTTGTTAATTTCTACTTTTTCATCATTTTGTTTAACGTCTCCTATCACTTTATCACTTGTTATTTCAATTTGTTCATCATTACTACTGTCACTTTTAGTTTCATCTACTTTATTCTCTCCTTCTTCATCTTCATCTTCATCTTCATCTTCCCCTTCAGTAGTTAAACCATATTCCATATGTTTATATAGTCTCAATATCAAAAATATTATCTATAATGTAATTGACAATGTAATTTTCAATAGCCCACTTAAAGAAGTTTAACTGTCCAATAGTAGTTGAAATATATTTGCCTTTAACATAATATAAATTTACCCTATCTCTTCTACAAAATGGATCAAAATTTTTCTTATTATAGGATTTCAACTGGGATTTATAATCATTATGAATGATAATGAAATTATCAAATGATGATAGCTTTTCCTCATCCTTTTTATATTCTTCCAATAATGTAGCTTTCTTGGTGAATTCCTCTTTTTCAACATCCGTTAGCCATTTTTTAAGAAGAAGCTTATCATTTAATTCATATACTTTTTTATTGAATAATGTACCATTTCCTTTACAATAGTTGGTAACAAACCAATCAATAATTCTTAATGAAATTCTGGACGTACTATTTAACATTGGAATTAGCTTTCTCAAATTATTTTTATCATTAAAGAAACGGATGATTGGTTTTGCTAATAATGATTGTTTACCAGTAATTTTCTTACTATCTCCTTTAATACAGACTTCATATGTTGGGTCGAGTTTATAAGTTTCAGATTCGGGATTAATGTAAAAATCCCTTAAAATTTCTTCAGTGGTACGTGGTATTGGTTTTTCTTCTTTCTTCACATCCTTATTCTTGTCCGTATCAGGTTTAGGGTTAGGCTTCTCAGTAACACTTAATTGTATAATAGATTCCTCGCTATTCGACATAGAGCAATAATAATTTAAAATGGAATTATGTCTTTATGTTAATTTTTAACCGTAATAAAAAACGTTTTTTATTTTAAAAAACAAAAAAATTGAACTTATATTCTTTAAAATAAAAAATTAGGATATCTAGCTAAGACTAAATATCAATTAATTCATTCATCATGAGTAAACGGTCTCCAGTTCTTTTGGCAATTGCTGCCTGTACAACAGTTTTTATGCTTCCGGTGTTTGCAACAACGTTGTATTATGCATATGAGGATGAAGACAATACATGTCAGACAGGCAAGCGCGCCGGGCTAAATCTTTCGGATTGGCTGAAGGTAATTGGTTTTACTGATTTTGCAATTTTGGTCCTTTATTGGATTGCAGGTCTTGCGGGGGCTATCGGTGATACTGATATTGGTTTTGTGATTCTTGCAATTTCAGGTTATGGTGGTCTATTTGCAAAGTTTATCATTTGGGTCATTGGTATTGTAATTGTTTCTACTTCAGAAAATAACAAGTGTGTTAGCCGAGAAACAAATATTGGTATCATGGCAATTGTCAATCTTGCGCTCTTTTGGATTTCAGGTGGGGGTATAGGTGGTAGCAGTTCTGGTTCAGGTGGTAGCCGTTCTAGTTCAGGTAGAGATAGCTCATACGTATAAGCACTTAAGTGCTAGAACAACATGAGGTAATATTAGTGTTGAAAATTAACAATTGCTAATTAATAAGATAATAAATTTTTTTATGCTTTTATATTAAATATGATAGAATCACCTAAATTTGAAACAATATTTAAAGGTATAAAAAATGGTAAAATGATCAGAAAGATAAATAAAAAAATGACAAAAACTGTAATAATTACTATCACTATGGTAATTATCATCATAATATTAATCACAATAACATACAATGAAAAGAAAAGAGAATCATTTGTTGATATAGTTCCTACACATGATAATGTACCACAAATGAAACGTCCATTTCTTAATATATATGATGATAAGGGGAATAAAATAAATGCTGTATTCATAACTCACCCATTTACACGTGATGAATGCATTGAACAATATGAAGATGCTAAGGCTAAAGGAGTACATTTTTTAGGAATGAGTAGTTATTGTGAATTTCCAGGTATAGTAAGTAATCCACATGATGTATTACATGATCCCAATCTAGATGCTTGGTCTAAATATAATTATTATGAACTTACCAGAGGATGGTGTCATTGTTTTCGAGAGCCAGACAAATATATCGCCGATACAACAATACCGAAAGCACTTATCAGTGAAAGTGATTTCGCAAATTATGAACAACATAAACCTGAACCATCTATCAACAAGGAATATGATTTCTTATACATCTGTTTAAAAGATAATGATAAATGTGAAGATGGATGGCAATCATATAATAGAAATTGGGATGTCGCTAAAAAGTGTTTAGATATAATGTGTGAAAAACATGGCCTAAAAGGCTTATTAGTTGGCAGAATAAACTGTGAAATACCAAAGGGTTGTCATCAACTAATGGAACTAACTGATTTTATGGAATACAGTAAATTTATTAAAACTTATAATCAATGTAAATTTATATTTGTACCCAATATTGCAGATGCATCACCAAGAGTACTTACTGAGGCAATTTGTTTTAATTTACCAACACTTGTTAATTATAATATTGTTGGTGGTTGGAAGTATATTGATGATAAAACTGGTGAACTTTTCCATAATGAAAATGATTTTGATGCCGTATTATCAAAATTTTTAGATAAACAAAAAAATAATGAATATACTCCTAGAGAGCAATTTATAGCTAATTTTGGTGCAGAAAATGCAGGAAAAAAATTATTAAATTTTGTATCCCAATGTATACCAGAAAATGAATTGAACTTCAATAAAAGTGAAGTTAAGTATCTTAAGCCAGCTATTTAGGTATAATATATTTCACATTACATTACAATAAATTAATTAATTCATTTGTGTCATTTGTATCATCTGTTTCACCTCCACTATCATCTGGTTGTAATTGGAAATCTTTGTTAAGATAACAATTATAGAAGTAGTTAGTATCTACTGAATTGTTTGAATTATCATTCCAATTTTCCCAATTTTCAGTTTCATTATCAGCATCATTTCCCACATCTTCAGCAAATATATTATCTTTTTCAACATTATTATCTAAGTACATGTCTTTAGATTCTCTTAACGCACGTTGTAAGTCTTCATCATCAATATTGTCTCCCATAGATTCTCTAATTGCTTTTTCCATTATTTTTTTATCAATTTCAACTTCACTAGAGTGATTTGGATTATGTTGTCCATATCTATCATCAAAATGTGGATCAAATTCCACACCATCTTCATAAGGTGATTTTTTCCAAAATTTGTTTTCTTTGTGTGCTCTAAATATACTACCCATATCATTGCGTTCGGTAGGATATTCTCTATCAAAATAATCATTATCAACAAATTTTGTATCCTGATTAGATTCTTCATAATTCCAAAATCCATCATTATCACGTTTATCTAGTTCATCTAATTCTCTAACCTGCATAGCATGTTCATGACGTTCCATATCATCATGAGTTTGAATAAATGGATTTTCTCTGAGGTCATGTTCTTTTTCCATATCTAGATGTTCTTGTTCTCGTTTTAGTTTCATATAAGTACTATCGTTTGATGGTTTTGTGGGAACAGTATATACAGAACAGTCGGTACAATAAAACTTACCACCGAACTCTCTAATCATTCTACCACAATCTCTGCATGGTTTGAAAACTGCTTGTTTTTGTTTTTTTAGATATGAATTTTCATAGCGTGGATATGTATCAGTTTTACATCTAACACAATATACACTATAATTTTCATATGGTTGTTTGTATTCTTTACCACACATTTTACATGGAATTATCTGCCTCTTATCGGTTTCAACAACACTCCAATTAGTAAGTTGCCTTTCCATATCATATTGGTCGGCATCGAAAAGATATTTTTCCTCATCAATATCTTCACATTTAGGACATTCAAATAAATCATTTTTTTCAATAATGGTATTACCACAAGTGGTACATGCTTTAAATTTTGGTCCATCATCGTCACTTTGCTCACTTTCCCCCTCTACTTCGTCAATGGTTTTAGAACAATTATCACACCAATAAAGCCCTTTTCTGCGATGGATTACTTTACTACATTTGGAACACAGTTTGAGATCAGCGAATTTATCTTCATCCTCTACATCTTCCCAGTTAATAGGTATTACTCTATCATTAAGATTACTACGATATTGCTCCC
>FUWD012826198.1_pt1 | contig 14821 bp, 21 predicted proteins | sample 1063281 | NCBI WGS metagenome assembly FUWD01 (sample SAMEA79048168, study PRJEB19326) | metagenome | biome: marine | reverse complement strand
AGGTATATTCGGCACAGAATCTTACACAGACTACTACAGCACCAGTTGCTCCTCCTGACCTTTCCGACCCCTTTGGTCTGTACGATTATTACTTCAATTCCGCAGAGATGACTTCAGCACAGCAACAGTCTTCATCTGCGTATCAAGACCTCTTGGCAGCAAAGGCGCGTGCCAGGGAAGCACAGACGGCTCTTGGAGACGAACTCGCTCCAATGGCTGCTATTCGTGGTGCTCAGGCGAGGTCAACAGAACTTTCTACGAATGAAATCGCAGCTTTGTCTGATGCCTATAATGTCGCAGTAGCAAACTATGACACATTGAGCAATCAGGCTACCGCAAAATACGGAATCGCACAGAATGAAAGAACTCAGCTACAGAGCCTCATAGCAGAAACTGGAGGTAAGGCTGGAATCTCTTATACTGATTCGTATGAGACCGCTGTCAAGAAGGCTGCCGATTACAAGAAGAAACAGGACGAAGGAGATTATAAGAAGACTCTCCAGCAAGAGGCTCGTTCTCTCGGACTTTCTACCAAGACGAAGAATGGCGGTACACTCGACATCAAGGGTCTCGAAAAGTCTATCGCAGATTACTACAAGAAAGAGGGACTGAGTAAGAAAGAACTGGATAAGAGATTGAACGAACTCACTATTAGGGGTAAGGAACTCGATATAAAGGCCGCTGAGAAGTCTCTTAGCGGGTCTGGTGGCGGGTCTACAAAGGCAACGACCAGAGAGGGTTATGATTATACGTTGTCACAACTCGAACAAGTCAGAGGAAGAGACGGGTTTGTTTCTCCAAATGATTATGGGCCGCAAAGGCGAACTGGATTAATAACGAGTTGCCAGTTTCAGAATTTGAAGTATTATTTGGATACTTAAAAAATCCTTCAGACAATTACTAATATGACCTTTATTGATTACAATAAGGCTAGTAGGGGCAACGCAAGCGGAGGGAGTATCAAGAGTAATTTTGTTCCTAATGATGAATATTGGCAAAGAAGAAAGGAGGAAATAGCACAGGAGCAATTGGAAGAAAAACGCAGAAACCTCATAAAGTCTCAGGAAGAAACGCAGAGAAACATAGAAGAGTTCCAAAAACAGCGTAATAGTCTCGGTGGAAGATTTTACGGTATGTTTGGTGCTATGCCGACACTTCCTTCGCTCTCAATCGAGGGAGAAGACTACACCAGGGCTAGGGAGGAAGACGAGGCGGATATGTCTGCTAAACTGGCAAAGCCCTCTCCGGTTCAATCGTACAAAAAGTCAGTTTCTGAAAAGGGATTCGTAAATACAGTTGGAGATATTGAAGTGGGTGCTGCTGAGAACCTTGCTGAACTTGCTTCTGGTACAGCGAAACTTGCCATAGGCTTCACTCCGTTCGGTGGATATTCTAACGTCAGAAAGATAGCGAAATTCGTGGGAAACGACCAGGTTGATGAATATATCGACAGGAATACTCCCGAGTGGCAGAAACAGACCGGATCGTGGCTTGATGAAAACGGAATCCTGAACTACAAGGCTGACTATAAGAACGAGATGCAGAAGGCTGGTGGCGTCGTTGCTGAAATCGGCACCTTCTTCATACCTATAACCAGGGCAGCTAAATTAGAAAGTGCGATTGCTCTTGTCCCGAAGTTTGCCAAGATACTCGGAACCGCTCCGAAGGTAGCAAAGATTGGAGGGAAATTCGCACTTGAGGTTGCTCTTGATGTCATTGACAACGCCTCCCTTGACGCAATGAGGGGGCAGGATGCTGATACTATTCTTGAGAATGCGAAATACTCCGCTATCGGCGGGGCTGGTCTTCGTGTTGCCGGAGGTGGCATAGGCGCGGCATTAAAGAACGGAAAAACGAACAGGCTCATCGCTACAATAGAGGAGTCCGGACTTGGAAAACTCTCTGACGATGAATCAAAGATAGCCAGAGAACTGATAGATGAAGGAAAGCCCGTTGACGACGTTTATACTAGGATAATCGAGAAAAGGTCTGAAGAGGGAACCTTGGCAGATGACTTTGGTGATATTCTCAAAGAAGACGCGCCAGCAGTAAAAACCTCTGCTACAACCGAGATTCCTAAGATTCCTAAAACGCAAGACTCTCCTCAGTTGCCTGAAGTGCCAGCAAGAAAGAATGTAGTTGCGCCTGAGACAAAACCAGGTAAGGTTGAAACTCCGAAAGTTGAGACCACAAAGCCCGTAGAATCTCCAGTAACCACTCCGAAGGTAACAGAGCCAGTCTCTAAGCCTGCCAATGTACCAAAAGCACCAGAAAAGCCAGTAGAAGCGAAGGTAACTACTAAAGAAACGACTTTGAGCGATGTCGAACACGCTAGAGGCGTTCTCGCAGCAAGGGACATTGGTGGTATTCAGGCGGTTGGTGCAAAAAATGTTTCCGCTGCTGAAAAGACGTTGCAAAAAGCAGGCGAACTTCCGATGGAAATAAAAACGAAAAACGCAACAAAAGATTTCATCAAAGATTACTACACAACTAAAAAGCCGCCTGTTGTCGGCGATGTATTCATCAACTCAAGAGGAGAACGAATTGAGATAACGAAAGTGGGTGATGACAGTGCCCAGTTCTTCCTGAAGGGAAAGAAAAAAGGAATTGCAGGAACAGTGTATTCAGAAAAACCATTTCTCAAAATATCGAAAGAAACACCAAAGGTAGAACATAAAGTAGAAACGACCACAACACCGAAACAAACAAAAAGCAAAGAACCTCCAAAGCCGGAGCAGAAAGAAACACATATTGGTAAAAAAGTAGATGTTCCTAATGCTAAAGAACCTCCAAAATTACAAGAACCAGCACAGCCTACATCATCAAGGCTCACAAAACTCGAAGGGACAGGCGAAGAAAAAGTAAGAGGTGTCGCTCGTTCGACAGTTAAAAAAGCAGTAGCGTCTGGATTTGATGTATCTGGAGAAATGTTGCCCAAATATAAGCAACATAACCAAAAAGCAGAACTCGACTTCTGGTCAAATAAAATAAGTAGCGGGGAGATTGACTTTGTTCGTTCAGTTGCAAATGCAGAAATTGAACCGCCGAAAGGATTTTCCGCCGAAGGAGCCTATATAGCACTCACTGAAACGGCTGACAAGCAAATGATTGAAGAGTTAATCTACAACAGTGCGATCGTTGAAGAGGCAACAACAATGGGGCAGAGAATATCCATGTGGCAGCAATTAAACCCATTTTCTGCTGTGAAAGTCGGTTCTGATATTATCAAAGAGCGAGTTAGTAGAATGAAATACGACAAGGTTTCCGATGAAAAGACCATCCGTAAGTCGTTGGAGTTTAAGGTAGAGGACGCTAAAGAGATAATCAACAGTTTGATTTGCAAATAACGCTTATATGGATAATTTCTGCATTCCAAAAGATAAGATGAAAATAGTCCTATCTAAGATAGTCGATACGAAAATTGAAAAGGTCATTGACCTTGACATTGACGCACGAGCAGCGCTATTTGTTGATACGCTCGGAAAAAAAGATGCTAAAAACTTTAGCATTGAATTTGAACGTGCATTGATGAGTAATCGCAAGCGGTCTCTAGGGGATATGCTCAAAAAGAACCTTGATGCTACATATAGGCAAAAACACATAGACACGCAACAGAAAGCGGCTATTGAGAAGTTTATTATCAACAAAATGCTTCCTCTTAAAGGTAAAAGTTCGATAGTAAGCCCTAAAGAGATAGCGAAGATGAGCAAGTCTGAACGAACAAAAATTCTAAAGAGAGTATTCGATGAGAAGGAAGTTGAAGAATTGAACAAAAGACTCGACGCTGTAAAGGGCATAATGGAACGGCAGGAGGCAGATATGGCGTTCGCAAACGCTGAAAAGTCGGCTCAAAGAGAGTTGAAATATCAGACAGACAAAATAGAAAGCATTTTAGGCGCGCCAAAAAGCAAGAAAGTAGGTGTTCAAAGGCCTTCTGCAAGTGATATTCTTAAAATGGACGGCGAGTCGAGGCTTGACTATCTCAAGAAACTCGGAGTTAAAGATTCTGATAAGGTTAATTCGGAAATAGAAAAAGTAAAGAGTAGCCTAAAAAAGGCTTCCGATGAGAGAAGGGCTAAGGCTGATATTGATTCGCAAATCAAGAGAGTCGAAGCCATTGTAACTGGAGTAAAACGTGACGCATTTAAAAAAATATTTCCTTCTTCTTCTGATATTGTAGGAATGAAAAGCGGAGAACGACTTGACTATCTCAAGAAACTCGGAGTAGAAAACGCCGAAGAAATGAACGCAAAGATAGACGATATATATCTAAAAAGCGAAATAGCAAAGGAGGCCAGAAAGGCGGTCTCGGCCGATAAAAGAAAATTGAGAAGTCAGGAAGATGTAGTCAAGAGATTTATAGGAGAAAAGAAAGTCTATCAGCAAAGAACGTCAAAGAAAATTGACGAGATTATTGCTATGAAAGACGAGGAAAGACTTTCGTTCCTGCAAAAACACATGACTAAGATGTCTGCCGAAGAGGCGGATACGCTTATAAAGAAGGCGATGAAGACTGAATTTGAGAAACAGATTGAGCGTGATTTGGACAAAATGACAAATTACAAGGAGATGAAGGCGTATATTGACAGAAAAATACCGCAAGTATCGATGATAAAAAGCGGGGTCGCTCTTACAAATGAACAAACAACAACTCTCGCTAGAATTTCTGATGATATAAAGTCAGCAAGGATAAAGATGGTAGAAGACGGACTTGAATCGTCTAGGATGGAGTATGGGCGGAAGGTAATGGAAATGCAGGACTACGCAAACGATATTATCGGGAAAAATCCTCCATTAAGTGATACTCTTTTGAGTATATCAAATATTCAGCGTGGTACACTTACAACAGGAGAATTATCTGGGATTGCAATACAAGGGTTCCCGTATGTATTTAGGTTTCTTACACAACCTGTCGCAGGAATAGTCTCTGGATTAGTTAGAGGTTCTCGTGGGATTATAAGATTTGCATCAACACAATATGCGTGGAAAAACCTTTACCGTTCTCTCAAGGCTCTTGGGAAAGAATCTGCATATAAAGATATGCTTGCAGATTTTATAACGAGGGACACTCAGAAATTAGCGAAAACAGCAAATCTTCGTCAGACTAGCATTGGCGGGAAACTTACTGCTATGGAAGATGACTGGATGAGTAATCTTTTCAAAACAATGTCAAGGAGTGACAATGGTATCATAAAAACAGCTGGAAATATAGTTAATACTGTGTATGAGCCATTTGCAAGATTTCACACGGCGTATCTTACAGGACTAAGACGAGAAGCGTTTGACGACATTATAAGAAAAATGGAAGTAGCTGGAGTCGAGTATTCAGATAAGGATTTGAAATATCTAGGGGCGACAATAAACGACGCGACAGACGGATCTACTCTCGGAATGCTTGAACACATAAACCCTATTATAACAAACGTATTCTTCTCTTTTAGGAAAGTCACTGGTGATGTGAAGTTTTTCACCGTTCGTCCTATAAAAGATACATACAAAGCCATAATAGGTAATCAGGCAGAAAAGATTATAGCGATGGAGAGTCTAAAGACTATTTTTGGTTCTGTGGCACTTTCTGCTAGTGTGTACGAATTGTTCAAGCTGGCAAGTATAGGAAATAGTAATATACGCGTCGAAGACGACCCAACGAGTAGCGATTTTGGAGATGTAAGAATAAATGGTGAAACAAGATTTAACTTTACAGGAGGCGGAGAATGGCCTGTGATGCTTGCTTCAAGGATTATAATGGGGTCGTATAAGGATAAAAACCTGATAAAGAAAAACTACGGCACAGGTTATGGAGAAAAGACTAAGGGTAGTGCTGTATTAGATGTCGTAAGAGGAAAATTAGCCCCGACGTTCTCAATATTTGTTGATTATCTAGCAGGATCGAGCGTAGTTGGCGAGAAGTTTATGATGGGCGCTACAAGAGAAGATTTTAAGAAAGCGTTTATAGATGGCAACGAGGGCGCTATGTACTTTCTTAAAACAGCCGCCCAAAGAGAGGCTTTCAACAGAGCGATTCCTATCACATGGCAGACGGTCATTACATTGTTCCAAGATGATCCGCAACTTGCCGCTATGGCGCTTGTTCCAATGATAGGCGGTGTTGGTTCAAACACTTACGGAAATAATATTTCATGGCTTGAGAGAGGAAGCAAGGAAATGGTTCAGTTTAGGCTTAAAAAAGGTTATAAAAAGACATTTGAGGCACAAGAGTTGTACAATAAGAATGTTAATCTCCGTATAGATAGCCTTATAACGAAGAAAAAGAAAGTGACTGTCACAAAGAACGGTAAATCTAATAGTGTGTTTTACGACGACCTTTCAGATGACGAGAAGTCATCGATGATTGAGTCTATTAAAAAAGATGTAAAAAACGCAGTATTTGAACGATATGGGTATGAATATGAAAAAGACTGGACGCCCGATGTAAGTAAGTAGGCTTATCAACTCGTAAGATTCGTGGTATTGTAAATTCAATCCTAAACGAGGAATAAAATGGAAACAAATAAAAAACAAGCCAGGAGATGGTTGGCTTGTTTCCTCCAAAGTCCTCAGGAGAGTCTCCTCGTTCCCTATGGCACCGTTGGAACTTGAGGTTAGCAGATAGAAAGAAAGATGTCAAGGGACCCGTAAGGGTCCTTTGCGTTTTTGGGCACTTTAAACAGGCTACGAGCCACGAAAATACAAAAATGGTACATAGGTACCATTTCGTATTCCGAAGCCTGAAATGTGTTGAAAATCATACATCCCACGGGTTTTGTCTCCATTCCCTGGGCTCTGACCACGAGACAACCTCGTTTGCTATATACTGTATATTGTCTACTGTATATTTTACGAAAAGAGCACCGACAAGGACGCCGAAAACAATTCCGATATAGATAAGATACAGAAAGTTCCTACTGAGATAGTCAAGACCCTCGTTATATCCTCGATTAATTGAAGCAAGGATTTGATCATAAATGCCCATAGATTGACATAATTGTTACGTTCACCACGGGAGGCTCGTGCGAGAGCCTTTATCCCATGGCGTCTTCCGTCCGATTGTCGCTCGGAAACTAGGAATATCTATCGCACTCACATTGATGAACAACGCTCTTCGATATTCCAACGGTAGTAGTAGTGGCGGCTCACTCAGGAAGAATGGTTTGCCGATAGTCTCTACCCAATGCTGGCACGGCAGGATTCGAACCTGCGACGGCTTCGTTAACAGCGAAGTGCTCTACCAACTGAGCTACATGCCAATATGAGTGCCCTAGTCTCCACTGTCAGGTATGTTTGCAACCATCCTGATACACGGTTTCGCATCGTTGAGAGGCGTGTGTGGCTTTGTTCAGGAGGAAGGATTCGAACCTCCGCATGACGGGTTCAGAGCCCGTTGCCTTACCGCTTGGCTACTCCTGAGCACTGGAAGTAATAATTAATCTTACTTCCGTGTTATGTTTCTTTTATTTATAATTTTTAATAAATAAAAGAAACGATATTACTTCTTAATACCGATACGGAGCGTGATGAATCCGAGACCTTCGAGAATCATCTGGTTATCGCTCTGGAGCAGACCGAGAACAATCATGAGTGCTCCGACGATGTAGGTCTTGTATCCTGCGAGAAAATCAAACATATATTTATTCTTAGTTTAGTCCGATGAACTTACGAATGGCGAGAGCGAGGAGTTCTGAGGCGGACAGAGTTTCCACGCCCTTGACAACTTCTGTAATGACTTCAACCTCTTTTACAACCTCATACGGAACCTCTTTCTCAACGATAACTTCCTTGACAACCTCCTTGATGACTTCGACAGGGACTTCCTTGACCACCTCTTTCTCCACGATTTTCACCTCACACGGAGTCTCGGCAATCTTCTTGTACTTGTCACGGTCGTTTCGCATATCAGACATTGCTTCCTTGAGAGGGTCGAGGTCTTTCTCATCCAGGTTGTCTCCGAGGTCGAGACCGTACTTCTTCAACTCGTCTTTCATTTTGTCGTTTATCTTCATAGCTTCTTCTTTAGTTTCTTTAATTGAGAACAGCCTATACGATACGATGTGATACGGATTCTTCTTCCAGACGCACGGGTAGTCGAGAGGGTCTGCTATCATCCCGTCAGGTCTCCAGATGAAGAAGTGTTGAGGGACTCCTTGCTCTTCCAGTGGTCTGTTTCCGCCTTGCACATGAACCCTGGAGCGTCTGTCGTCCTCCCGAGATACTTCATCCCGAACTGTTCGGCGTTGCCCTGGTCGGACATGAGGCACCCGTTCGTGTACGATACCTTCTTGTTCGCCTCGGACGGGAGAATGCCTCCCAACATAGACATCGAACACAGGTTACATCCCGACTTGGCAATCGTGTCTGTACAGGTCCCGAGCCTGTCGTCTTTCCATATTGGGTCTTTCTGGGAGTAGAGAGTCATGGGAGAAGATTATGACTGATTATATCAGCAAGTATCGTAATTATCATCCCGAAGAATATTCCTACAGATATTCCTTTTCTGAATATAACAGCGACTTCATTGTTTTTCATTATACCATGAAAATTAATAATTGTCAAGAAATTGTCAAGAAATTGTCAAGAAATCAAGATACTAAGATACTTAAGATACTTAAGATACTACAGCAACCTTTTCTGTTGCTCCGTGAGACCACGATCCGCAAGACTGACACTGATACCGTTTCTTTCTCCCAGTCTTTGTAACGGAGAAGCCCCGACTTTGAATGTTATGACCCGCAATTCGGGCATACAGCCCTTAAACTATCCATATAAACTCCGTAGTTCGGATGATTTACAATCCAAGGTCGTAGTTTCATGTACACCTTGTACAGGATTTCTACATCCTGTGCGTTGTACTTCTCCATCATTTTTATAGCCTTCTTATCTCCGTCCATAACATCGAACCACATTGATATTCCAGCGTGCTTCATCTTTGCTCCAACCCCGAGGAACTGAGCAACATAGTCCAATTTGTTCGAAGCGAGCCTGAAGTATTTTTTTGCCACCTTCAATGTATCAATGGTCTTATACGGACGAGGCGGGAGAAGCCCGTATTCGAGGAACTTCACATTCGCCATTTTAATATCGAACTTGTCGCCGTTGTGAGCAACAAGGATGTCACTTTCATTGAATACATCCCACAGCTTTTTAACAAGATCTTCTTCATTTCCTGAATATACTTTCGTGCGTCCATCTCCAGCCTTTGCTGCGAACGAAAGCAACTTCCAGTCCTCCTCAATATCGAGTACATTCTGTTCGTACATACCCCACGTAAATCCGAGAATGGGGGATGTCTCTATGTCTATGAATGTTATTAATGGTGTGGTTTTGTTATTTTGTTTCATGCCTTTGTTTCTTCATACCCCTTAGAAAAAACAGTAACCTCATCCAGAACTTCAAACGAATCAGTTGCTAACTCCTTAAACCGCATGGTGAGGTCGAAAGACCAATAGGAAGTGTCATATCCGACTTTCCCAAAAATCTTGTCCATCTCATTTTTAGCGGCAACCTTTGCTATTGATGATAATCTGCCAGCAACCTCTTCAAGTAAAACATCTCCGTCTTTATTGAAGTACATATTTAGTGCAATTGAAGTACAATTATTGGCACATCTGCTCAATAGCCGAGAGACACTCGCCCTTTACCCTCCGAACCTCAATAAGAATATCCTCAAGCGATTCGATAGAATACATGACATCGAGTTCGATGAGATAATCGAGAAGGATATCTATCTCTTGGAAATATCCTTCAGACTCCCACCGCTCATTACCTTTCTTCGAAATAATCTTGTGTTTAAGATTATAGTTCCGTTCCGATATGACAATCTTGAAATCATCATTTACAATTATTTCAGTCCCTATCATACTCTTTTACCTTTTTTTATATGTGGTTATTATATCCTCAAGTTCTGCTACCGTAAATTGCTTGTTCTTCTTGCCGTCTTTTTTCAACTGCTCTACAAACTCATAACCCCTTTCCTTTTGTAGCCTTGTAGTATATTCTATATAATTTCCATTCTTGAACACATTGCAGGATACACACTGCGTGCGGACATTCCTTTCATCGAATCTCAGGTTATGAGATGATCTGCTGATGAAGTGACCGCATTGAAGTTTTTTGTAATGTTCTATTTTACCACAAGTATAGCACTTACCATACCCCCTCCAGTCTGCAGAACTTATCCTGATATATAGGCTGAACAACTTGTCAGCCTCGGCAATAAGCTGTCCCTTTGTTTTCTTTTTTACTTTTGTTTTTACTTTTTTTGATTTCATTTCTTTTTATTTCTTTCCACCTTGTTTCTTTGCTGGCTTTTTTGTATTTGTGGTTGTCTTTGCAGTGGTCTTCTCGGATTTCTTCTTATTCTTCGACTTGGCAGATACCGGACTATCGAGCACATCATCTATTAGATTCTTGTAGTCATCCACCTCAAGCCTAAGTTCGACAACGAGATCAGAAAGCGCTGTATTCTTTTCAATAAATTCAGTGTTCTCATGAATAATATCGTCATTAAGATCAAGAATCTCTTCAGAGAGTTCAAACATCATGTCATATTCCCTTTTGAAGTATACCGAGAACGCAACAGCCACAGAAGTGATGACCAACAGTACTGAGATAATTATATATTCCATACTTTTTATTAATCAGGTAAGTATATTCCAAGTTCACGGGATGCGAATGTCTTACATTCCTCTATGTATATTGACATTTCCTCCGAGTCTAGCGACGATGTAGAACGAACTACCGTGTATCGTTTTATTGTTTCGCCCTCCTTTATCTCTTTGTAGTCTTTAAGGAACTTCGAACTGAGTATTGAGTGAACCTCTTCCTTGTCGTATCCGAGTTCATCTGATATTGTCTTCACGACCTTGCCCCAGTAGTATCTGTTCTGTTGCTCTGACCGTGTAGCCTTATATTCTCCGATTGTCACCTCAACCTTATCGAGTGTTTTTATAAATGACCTATATTCATCGATATTATCTGGGATGAATGTTCCGTTTATAATGTTACCCGTGAACGAGTTCCTCATAGCGACTCATACAATAAGATGTTAAAATGGAATCTCAGTAATCTCAACATCGGTGTTATTTGCATCAAGGTTCTTTGATTCAAGCGTCGAGACTCTTCCTGACAGAATCCTGATTTCTTCTCGTAATTCTTTGATGGATTCTTTGATTGATTCATTGACGGCGCTGTCGTTATTGTTTTTCGGCGCGCCTGGTGAATATCCATCTATGTTTATTGTCGGGATGCTTTCGTAAGAATTGTTTTGCTGACTCGGATGAGTTGCGTTGGAAGTAACTTGGTTGGAAGTAACTGGTGTGTTCTCAACCTGTTCGAACGATAGTATCCTTCGATTGATGAACGGCTTTCCAGTGTACTTATTATGCCCACTCTCAGACTCCGTGAAACTAACCGCAACTTCGTCACCGACCATGAACCTAAATTTCTGAAACTCATCCCACGCCTTTGTGTTGCCACCGTCACGCTTCTTCTCCCAGATGTCGAACCTATTTTTACCGTCAAGAGAATGATGATTTTATTTCCATTCACCTCACGATTTTCCATCCCACTTACTTTGAATTGCGCCTTCTTTATTTCATTTTCCATATGATTTGAATGATTTTATAAATCTGGTTTGTTAGTTCTCCACCCATATAGGCGTATGCCTCGTCGGTATCTTCATTTAGTGGTATTCCAGCATAATCATTTAGTATTATGGTTAATGCGTGAATTATCTCATGAGCTATTTCACCTGGTGATGGATTAGTTGTAAACATCAGGACTATTCCCTTTCCTATATTATCTGGAACATAGATACAAGCAGCCCCCTCGTCTCCAGTGATAGATGATATTCCAACAGACTGTAGCAATCTATCAATGTTTGATTCCGATTCAATGAAATTATCAGAGAATATAACCCACATTGGTATATTATACGGGCTCGTATTTAATTTCCTCGCCACGCGCTTCTTCGAACCCAACAGTTTCTTCTCTGTTGATACTGTATTCTTTCCATTCGTATCCGTTTTCTGTTTCGGCATAGTTCCAGATTGCCATTTTGTTTACAGAGAATCCTTTGTTTTCAAGTGCTGTTCGATAGAAGTTGATTGCCTTCCGTGCTTCGAGAGATTCTTCTTTACATCGTTGTCTGTCTTGTAGTCAATTATAGCATACGACCCTTCGTACTCAACAAGACCGTCTATCTGACCACACATCTTATTTTTAATGTCAGAGATAAAGACCTCTGGATGTATCGTCTCGTTCTTCAATGGAAACGATGCTACCGCTGCCTTTAGGAATCCTGGCTTAGGAAGATGATATTCCTTTTCGGTTCCGTTATTTTTATTCCTGAACCACTGCTCCATAGCAAGATGTAGAGATGTCCCAAATGTGGTTGAGATTTCCGAGTTCCTATTCCACATGTCAAGGATAGACGATTTCGCAACTCCGTATTTCTTCGACACCAACCCAGAAATCATATCGCTGTCGAACGGCTTTTCATTCTTGTGAGCGAACTCAGAGCCTGATACGAGAGCGTTACCATCCTCGTCTGTATATTTATGAGCAGAATCATCATAGAGAACCGTCTCACCAGTGAATGTCTTTACCCTTTGGAACCCGTCTGTATTGACCGGAGCCTTCATCGGACGCTCTCCGTAGTCCTTCCAGATACCCTCTATGTATCCCATAGCCTGAGATCTCAATTCCTCAAACGATTCTCCCTCTAATTCTATTTCAGGCTGGATATTCCCGTACTGTACTACTGGTATAACCGCGGAAACCTTGAATCTCATATTATTCAAATTTAATGAATCTCCATATCTTTATATCACCGCCCCTTCCGACATGACCTATAGAAGCAGACAATTCTTCTTCTGTCGGGTCATCCTCTATAAACTTTCCATGAGGTGTAGCCCCGACTTCTTCACAGCACCGTGAGTAGTATTTACACTTCTTCGTGCATGAACCCCTAACAATGATTCTTTTTCCATTTATTTTAGGGGAACACGCTATAGCTCCCATACTCTTGACTTTATTTTTTATATATGATAGGTATATACTACCACTCCTTTATATACAGGATAGCATATAAAAAATAATTTGTCAAGTCTACATTATTTCTATTCTTTCGTCTGACTCAAGCGACAAAAGGATGAATAAATAAAGGATTAAATCGTGTATCCTGCCGTCTATCGGCTCAGACAGGGTTTTACCATTTTTAATGTACGAGGTAATAGCCTGAAAGTGCTTCGTGGCATAAATCCAAAGAACCGTTTCTGGATCTATTCCGATTTTATCTGCTATCTCTTTGAAGTTATTATTTGCGTCGGTTTCAGAGTTCGAATATTCTACACCCTTCGTCTCAGAGAGTTTGATTATCTTATCGAATTCATTTTTTATGAAGTCGTTTCGTTCTTTGTGGTTCATAATAGTGACATTTTTTGTTACATCAAACAGCTTTCATGAAGTCATACAGTTCACCAGATGTTTCTATCTCCCTCATCTTTCCACCAGACAATGAAGCGGTCATTCCACCTTTCCCGAAGTCGTTTTCAAAGACCCACCACTCAACCCAATTATCAGGATCATCAACAGACTCTGACGCTATTCTTACCAACCTATCATATTCTGCCGTGATAACAAAATTATCATGGTTCAATGTCTTATAGAAATCCATTATTGATGCTTCCCTATTCTTTATACGCTCTATCTCATCCATGAGTGCTACGAATTGTTCTTTATCCATACAATTATCCATCAAATTGAGTTAGTGCTTCCTTTACCGACAAAGGCCCGCCTTCAAGTTTTACTATTGCGAGAGAAATCTTTTTTTTATCTTCATTCGTTAGCAAAAACGCGGAAAGATAGTATTTTGATTTAAGTGACCTAACATCACCGTTTTTATAGTCTTCGCGCATCTTTTCCAGAAGTTTCTCTCTCGTCAGCATAATCCTCTACAATTAATGTTATTGTTTCTTCCATCGCCTCACGAAGTTTCCCGTGGAATAGGTTGAATGGATATATATTTGTGTATTTATACTCGTTTATTTGAATAGGATCACCACTTAAATCTATTTTAACACACTCTCCTTCTCTATAAATAGACCCGTCTGGAAACTTTACTCCATATTGGTGATGTCCAAAGTAGTCATCTATCATAGCGACATTCTCGAAATCTGTTCCTTTTGGTCTTTTAGCAATTGCGTTGTAGCTGCTCATAATCCTCTCCATTTATCTAACTCTATCTCCCATGGTTCTTTAGTTATACTCGTTTTATGATTGAGAGTACTTGACCTTCGTATCTTTGATTCCATCATAGTAGTCATCGCTTTCAAGCGCTGGCTGTTCGTTTTGCATTTTCTCAACCTCATCCGCTATCTCCTTTTCTCTGTTGGAGACTGCTGATTCGATTGCCTCCAAGAGTCTACCCCTGACTTCCGATTTCGTCTTAAGACGAACGGTCGTGAAGTCACGGACCATTTCATCTATCATTGCGTCTAGATCGTGGTTTCGTACCACCTCGGTAGCGCCGGTCAATTGTGGAATCTCTCCGTTCTGTTCCGGAACATAGACCACGAAATTACCTCCGATTACGCCGCACGGATAAAGACCTGCTTCCCACAGAGGAATAAGATTCACGAACGACCCGTTAGGATATTTATTCGTATATCTATCAACATCAGATACAAGGACTTCCTCCGCGCCCCTTGCCGCGCCCCTTGCCGCGCCCCTTGCCGCGTCCATTGCCGCGTCCCATGCCGCGCCCCTTGCCGCGCCCCATGCCACGCCCCTTGCCACGCCCCATGCTGCGTCCCTTGCCGCGCCC
>FUWD013427936.1_pt3 | contig 14826 bp, 17 predicted proteins | sample 1063281 | NCBI WGS metagenome assembly FUWD01 (sample SAMEA79048168, study PRJEB19326) | metagenome | biome: marine | reverse complement strand
TATAAAGCAAAAACAACTTCATTGAGTTCTGAAGTGCAGAGATTAAAAGCAAAAAACCTGACGTTTTATTGCCATCTTCTTACACTGCTGATGCTTACTTGTTTTTAAACACAGCTAAAGAACTTGATTATAACCCAAAACTTTTAGTTGCACAAAATGCTGGCTATACTGATCCAAAATTTATAGCTACTATGGGCAGTAAAGCTGAAGGGGTAATTACAAGATCACCCTTCAATACTGACTTAGCAACTACAATTCCAATGATTGGAGCTATAAATGATCTATTTAAGAAACATTCTGGTGGAAGAGATTTATCAGATGTTCCTGCAAGAGCATTTACTGGTTTTATGGCATTAGCTAATGCAATTAATAATGCGGGATCAACAGATCCTGAAAAAATTAGACAAGCATTGGTGGATCTAGATATGTCATCTGACTCTCTAATTGTTCCTTATAGAGGTATTAAGTTTGGTCCTGATGGTCAAAATGAAAAAACAAGAGGTATTTTGATGCAAGTTCAAGATGGAAAATACTGTACTGTTTATCCATTTGAGTTAGCTGCATGTAAATTGCAATACCCGATGCCAACTTGGTCTCAAAAATAATTTAAAAGATACTATCAAAGGCGGTCATTAATTTGACCGCCTTTTTTTTATTAAGTTAATATTTTTTATTGAATTATTATAAATTTTTAATATTATAAAAATATCTTGATCGAACAATCCATAATTTTAGCACAAATAGTTCTAATTGATATAATTATGGCTGCAGATAATGCCATAATAATTGGAATGATTGCTGCAAATTTTGCTCCAAAAAATAGAAAACAAATAATAATGTATGGCGTTTTAGCTGCACTATTATTTAGAATAATTTTTGCATTTTCTGCCAACTACTTTTTTGGTTTTCCAATAATAAAAATAATTGGTGGTTTGCTACTTGTATGGGTAGTCTATGACTTAAAAAAAGACCTATTTGAAGATAAAGAAATAAAATCTCCTACAAAAAAATCCAAAGAACCTTCTTATATTCATAGTTTATATAAAGTTATCTTTGCAGACATAACATTAAGCTTTGACAATGTTATTGCAGTTGTTGGAGCATCTAAAAGTAATACGACTTTGATGATATTTGGCTTGATCTTATCGGTAGTTTTAATTGGTACCATGGCAACTTTTTTTGTAAAACATATTCAAAAACATAGATGGATTGGTTATATTGGTTTGATTGTGATTTTAATTGTGGCCATACAATTGATAATAGGTGGTTTAAATGATTATGAAGTATTATCAATTAACGAAACCTTTAAAAAATATTTTTAATTTAATAAGAGTATTTTTTAGATGGAAACTTTCCACTAGAAACATCCTGCTTGTATTTTATAACCGCATTATTTATTTGTTTTTGTATATTCAAATATTTTTTTACAAATCTTGCTTTAATTTTATTTAGTCCAATAAGGTCGTCTGTAACTAAAACTTGCCCATCGCAGTGCGCTGATGCACCAATGCCAATAGTTGGTATCTTAATTGTTTTTGTGATTTCTTTAGCTAATGAACTTTCAACACATTCTAGCACAATTGAAAAAACACCTGCTTCTTCAAGAAGTTTAGAATCTCTTAAAATTTTATTTCTTTCGGATAATTCTTTTCCTTTAAATTTAAAATTTTTTGCAGATTGAGGAAGTAAACCAAGATGTCCCATTACCTGAATTTTATTTTTAATTAGGGTTTTAACTATTTGAATAACTTGTTTTCCACCTTCAAGTTTAACTGCATCACATTTGGTTTTGGAGATTATTTTTTTTGCATTCTTTAAGGCTTCTTTTGGATTTCTATATGTGTTATGAGGCATATCTACTACTAATAAACTTTTCTTAACACCCAATCTTACACTTTTAGAATGTTCAATCATCATATCTAAAGTCACTTTTTTTGTAGAAGAATAATTATAAAGTACCGACCCAAGAGAGTCCCCAACTAAAATAAGATCACAATGCTTGTCAATAATCGACGCAATATTTTTAGAATAAGCAGTAAGGCTTATTATTTTTGATTTATTTTTTTTATTAATAAATTGAATAATTTTACTTTTCATTTTTATCTAGGTCCCCTAATTCATATAAAATTTTATAATAGTATATATGCTTATTGTAAATTGTTATTCTAATTCAATGGTGCTTGGCGGTTTTGATGTAACATCATAAACAACTCTATTAATGCCTCTAATGTTATTAATAATTTGGTTAGAGATTGATTGCATAAAACCTTTGGGAAAATTGAAGAAGTCAGCAGTCATTCCATCCTCAGAAGTAATTGCCCTTAATAAACAAATATGTTCATAAGTTCTATTGTCTCCCATAACGCCAACTGTTTTTACTGGAAGTAATGCAGCATAAGCTTGCCAGATTTTATGGTATAATCCATGATCTCTTAAAGCTTTGATAAAATAATAATCTGCTTCTTTTAAAATTTTAATTTTTTCATTCGTAATAATGCCTGGCATTCTTATTGCTAAGCCAGGTCCAGGAAATGGATGTCTAGATATAATGTCTTTTGATAAATTAAGTTCTAGCCCTAGTTTTCTAACTTCATCTTTAAATAGAAATTTAAGAGGTTCCACTAATTCTAATTTCATTCTTTTGGGCAGACCTCCTACATTATGATGTGATTTGATTTTTGATGTTTGGCTGCCTGTAACAGATCTGCTTTCTATTAAGTCGGGATAAAGAGTTCCTTGTGCAAGAAATTTAACATTTTTTATTTTTTTTGCGTATCTTTCAAATATCTTAATAAATAAGTTTCCTATAATTTTTCGTTTTTTTTCAGGGTCTGAGACATTTGTTAATTTTTTAATAAATTCTTTTTCAGCATTCACATATATCAAATTAATTTTTAATTTTTTTTTAAAAGTGTTGACTACTTGAGTTTCTTCATTTTTTCTTAAAAGGCCATTATTGACAAAAATACATGTTAGGTTTTTTCCAATAGCTTTGCTTAATAATTGCGCAACAACACTACTATCAACACCACCAGATAAACCACAAATTACTTTATTGGTACCCACTTGTTTTTTTATTTCTCTTATTAGTTCTAATTTTTGATCCTTAGAAGACCAATTTTTTCGGATTTTACATATAAGAAATACAAAATTATGTAATAAAATTTTACCTTTATTAGTGTGTGTTACCTCTGGATGAAACTGTACACCATAAAAGTTATCTTTAACATTTTCAATTATGGTTAGTTTTGAGTTTTTTGATGATCCTATAACTTTAAAATTTTTTGGCATTTTTGACACTTGGTCTGCATGGCTCATCCAAACATCATTGGTATTATTTTTATTAAAGAAATTTTTAGTTAATTTGCTATTTCGCACTTTATTTATGGTAGCAAGACCAAACTCTCTATGCTTAGATTGCTTTACTCGTCCGCCCAACTCTTTAGATAAAATCTGATGACCAAAACATATACCTAGAACTGGTATTCCTAGTTTAAAAATATTTTTATCAAATTTAAACTTGTCATTTTCATAAACGTTAAGAGGGCCGCCTGAAAGAATTATTCCACTAATATTTTTCTTGTTAACCTGACTTGTTTTTATCTTTTTATGACTAATAATTTCTGAAAAAACTCCAAATTCTCTTATTCTTCTAGCGATTAATTGGGTAAATTGAGAACCAAAATCTATTATTAAAATTTTACTTAAATTATTGCTAAGACTCATTTTTAGGTTCCAAATTTTTTAAGGATTCTAAAATAAAATCTTCTTTACCACATAATTTGTTACAAATTTTGGAAAAATTTTCAGCTAACTCTCTAACTTTTGAATAATTGGTTCTTTTAAGCTCTATCTCCATAAGCATATAGTTTGCCTCTTCATTTTTTGGATCTAGCAAGAGCACTGTATCAATATTTTTTTGCTCCTCTTTTTTATTCTCTTCAAAATTATAAATTTTTGCCAAGTATAAATATGAATTTTCATCTTTAGGGTTAAAGACTATACTTCTCTGAAATAAAAATTTTGATTCTTCATATTTTTTTTCATCATATTTAATTTTGGCTTCTTCAAAAAAATTACTTTCTGCTAATGAATAATTAGTGAAATTTACAATTATAAAAAGTAAAACTATTAATTTATTAATTTTTTTCATTAATATTTACTGTCATTTTTCACTTCATCTACATTATGCACCATGCTTTCATAAAATCCTGCTTTAGTTATTTTTACAAAATTTGGTTTGTTTTTAAGATTATGAACTTTTCTTGCCCCCAGGTAACCCATAGATGATTTTAATCCACCAATTAGTTTATAAATTATACTTTTAACATCACCTTTATATTTTACAAAACCCTCCACTCCTTCTGGGACATATTTTGATGCATCTTTTTGTTTTGTTTGGAAATATCTATCAGCAGAACCTTTATTCATCGCTCCGACAGAGCCCATACCTCTAAAGCTTTTAAATAATTTTCCATTTTTTTTAATAAGTTTTCCTGGAGTCTCTAAACTTCCTGCAAATAAAGAACCAATCATTACCGCATCAGCTCCTGCAGATAAAGCTTTAGCTATATCGCCTGAATATTTAATCCCACCATCTGAAATGATTTTTGTTTTGTTATTTTTTACTCCCTTTTTAACCTCAAGTATTGCACTTAACTGAGGTACACCAATACCTGCCACCAATCTTGTTGTACAAATTGACCCTGGTCCAATTCCAACTTTAACAATATCTACTCCTAATTTTATTAAAAATTTTGCAGCTTCTGTTGTTGCAATATTTCCAGCACATAGAGTTGTTTTATTTGTTTTAATTTTTTTTATAGCTTTAATGATTTCAGCAACTTTTTTACTATGTCCGTGCGCTGTATCTACTACGATCAAATCTACTTGTTGTTTTAATATAGCTTCTGCTCTTTTAAGCTCTAATGGACCAGCACCAACAGCTGCACCGACTAGTAATCCTAATTTTTTTACTTTTTTAATTTCATTAATTTGTTTTTTAATATCTAAATTTCTGTGTATGACCCCTATACCACCAGCCCTAGCAATTGCTATTGCCATTTTACTTTCTGTAACAGTATCCATTGCAGAGGACAATAAGGGAATTTTTAAGGTTAAATTAGATGATAATTTTGTACTAGTATCAACTTCAGAAGGCAAAACTTCTGAATATTTTGGTGCCATTGTGACGTCATCAAATGTGAGCGCTTCTTTAATAGGATCCATAATCATTTATATATGATTCCTTTTAAAATTAAAGTCTCTATCTTAAGATTTTACAAATAATAAAGCTTTCTTTAGATTCTTTTCTACTAGATTTAGGTTTAAATACCTTAACTTCTTTAAATATTTTTTTTCCTAAAGCTACAATTTCATTAAAAGATGATCCTAAAAAAATTTTAGATACAAATCTTCCTTCTTTAGCCAACATTTCTTTCGAAAAATTCATTGCTTCCATTGCCAGTTCACCTGTGTAGATTGCATCAATATCCTTTATACCTGTTGTGTTAACAGCCATATCAGACACGACCACATCTACTTTTGATTTAAAAAATCCCTTAAGTTTTTCTTGATAATCTGGATCTGTAAAATCACCTTTAATTTGAATTGTGTTTTCAATTTCTTCCATACCTTTTATGTCAATGGAAACTAATCTTCCACTCTTTACAGTTTTTGCTATATATTGAGACCAGCTGCCTGGTGCCGCACCTAAATCTATTACAGATATTCCGTTTTTTAATATTTTAAATTTTTCATCAATTTCTATTAATTTATAAGCTGATCTTGCTCTATAGCCGTCAACTTGAGATTGTCTAACGTAAATATCTCTTTTTTGTTTATTAATCCAGTTTTTAGAAATTCTATTTTTTTTCAATTAGCAACCAAACCTTAAACTTTTTGCTAAAATTTTATTTTCAAGAGTTTTTATATTAATTTTTATTTCTTTATTTAATCTCATATCTTTATCACCATCCCAAATTCCAGAAGCAAGATGTATTATACCTATTTTATAGTTAGGTAGGTATGGTTCAACAAATTTTTTTTCTTGCTCATCAAACTTTGGTAAAAGATTGCTAACTAACCAATTACAATTATGAGGCAAGAATTCAGTTTCAAGTTCATCAATGTAAACTGACATATTAATTGCCAACTGCTCTGATCCAAAAATATTTCCAGCTTTTAATGTTTGCTCTAAATTTTTTTGCCAAATACTCCACCCGATAGAATCTTTTTCTAAAGAAAAAACTCCAATATTAATATGGGGTGCAAAAGCAAGTTTTCTTGCTTTATTTATTCCAATTTTTGATTTTATTGCGTGTTTAAAATTTTGAGATTTAATTATTGCTAATTGTCCAAATACCCAATTTACTTTAGACATTATTTTATATCCTGGTGTAAATGTTTGTGTAATTCCTAATTTACCATTTTGACAAGCTTTAAAATAAAGCTCTATTGAATTCCAATCTCCTACCCATGCGTCGCAGTCTATCCATAAAAATTTTTCGTAATTAGGAAAATATTTTGGCAAAAAAGCTCTAGATACTTGGCTCTTTAGCCATTCTCTTCCTTTAACTTTAAATGCTGGAACATCAATATCCCATTCTGCTGACTTAATTTCATCAACTTTTTTTGATAATATATTCTTTTGCTGTTCAGATAAGCCAGCATCTAAAATACAGATTGCAGTATCTTTGCTCTTTTCAAAACTTTTAATAGAATCAACTAATTCATTAAGTAATTCAAAGTAATTTGAATCAGCAAGAGATACAATTACATTTTGTTTCATTTAAAGTATATCTTCAAGGTCTTCATTGTCTTGGCTTTCACCGCTTAAAATTTTTTGTTTATATATTTTTTGATAACTGAAGTACCCAATTGGAATTAAACAAATATAAATTAATCCGCAAATGACCAAAACTTTAAATGTGTATATTAATAAAAGTCCAAAAAATAATACAACACCAAATAATGCAAAGATTGTCATGCGTCGAGGTATTGAAATTTTTTTAAATGCAAATGTTGGTATTTTACTAATTAATAAAAATGAGTTCACAATAAAGAATGCTGGTACAAGAATATCATAATTAATAGTTATTAAATTTATCTCACTTAAACTCAATATTAATGGCATTAACACTAGTATTCCACCAGCTGGTGATGGCACACCCTCAAAGTAATTGTCTTTCCAGGATGGCTCTGAGTTTGAGCTTACATTGAATCTCGCAAGCCTAAGGGCTACACAAACAACAAAAATCATTGTAAGCAACCAGCCAAATTTACCAAAATTATTTAAAGACCAAAAATACATTATAAAAGCAGGAGCCACCCCGAAGCTGATTAAATCAGCTAGTGAATCTAATTCTTTTCCAACCAATGAAGTGCCTTTTAACATTCTTGCAACTCTACCATCTAATGCATCAAAAACTGCTGCAAAAATAATAGCTATAATAGATAATTCAAATTTATCATCTAATGCAAATTTAATAGAGCTCAGCCCTATACATACATTTATTAATGTAAGTGTATTAGGTAAAAGCATTCTTGCTTTCTTATCAGATACAATTTTAAAATTATTTTTGGGTTGTTCCATAAGCTACCTTTTGGCTAATAGCGTTTCACCAGCAATTGTTTTTTGTCCAACTTTAACTAAAGTTTCATAATTTTCAAAATAAACATCAGCTCTACTTCCAAATCTAATCATTCCAATTCTCTCACCCTGTTGTAATTCTTGGTCCTTTGAAGATTCACATACAATTCTTCTCGCAATAAGGCCTGCAATCTGAACTACAATTATCTCTTCTCCATGATTATTTGTTATTTTATAATAATTTCTTTCATTATCTTCGCTTGCTTTATCAAGCGATGCATTTAAAAATTTTCCTGGTTTGTAAAGTATTTCTGAAATTTTACCTTCACACGGCGTTCTATTTACATGACAGTCGAATATATTCATAAAAATACTAATCTTAGTAAATTTCTTACCCTCTAAGCCTAACTCCTTTGGGCCATCAACTTCATGTACCATTAAAACTTCACCATCTGCTGGGCTTGTTAAATAGTTTTCATCATTAATTGAAATTCGTTCAGGATCTCTAAAAAAATAGTAAACCCATATGGATAATACCAAGCCAACTAATCCCAAAAAGGTGCTAAGGAAATATAGAAAAATTGTTACAATAATAGCTATAGCTAAAAATTTGTAACCTTCGGAATGAATTTTTGGAAAGATTTTTTCTAACATAAGCTTCTATTTGATAATTTTTTATTAATATGTATATAAAGCAGTAAATTACAATTACTAATATATATTATTTATTTATGGCTAAAATAAAGGTTAAAAATCCAGTTGTTGAACTAGATGGTGACGAAATGACTAGAGTCATTTGGGAATTTATTAAAAGTAAACTGATTTTACCCTATTTAGATTTAGACATTAAATACTATGATCTAGGCATGAAAAGTCGAGATGATACAGACGATCAAATAACAATAGATTCTGCTAATGCAATTAAAGAACATAGCGTCGGTATAAAATGCGCAACAATTACTCCAGATGAAGCGCGTGTTGAAGAATTTAAATTAAAAAAGATGTGGAGATCACCAAATGGAACTATAAGAAATATACTTGGTGGTACGGTTTTTAGAGAACCTATAATTTGTCAGAATATCCCAAAACTTGTTCCTACTTGGACTGATCCTTTAATTATTGGAAGGCATGCTTTTGGTGATCAATATAGAGCCACTGACTTTAAAGTTCCTGGTAAAGGAAAAATGGAAATTAAATGGACAGCAGAAGATGGTAGTGATGAAATTAAGTATGAGGTCTTTAATTTTCCAGGACCAGGAATTGCTCTATCAATGTATAATTTAGATAAATCTATAGAGGACTTTGCAAGATCATGTTTTAATTACGGAATAATTAAAAAATGGCCTGTGTACCTTTCTACTAAAAATACTATTCTTAAAATTTACGATGGTAGATTCAAAGACATCTTCCAAGAAATTTTTGATAAAGAATTTAAATCAGAATTTGAAAAACTTAATATTGCATATGAACATAGATTAATCGATGACATGGTTGCTTGCGCAATGAAATGGAGTGGTAAATATATTTGGGCTTGTAAAAACTATGATGGAGATGTTCAGTCAGATACTGTAGCTCAGGGATATGGATCATTAGGTTTAATGACAAGTGTTCTTCTTGCACCAGATGGAAAAACCTTGGAAGCTGAAGCAGCACATGGAACTGTAACAAGACATTATAGAATGCATCAACAAGGTAAAGAAACTTCTACAAATCCTATAGCATCAATTTTTGCTTGGACTAGGGGTTTGGCTCATAGAGGAAAATTGGATGGCAATGAATATCTGATAAAATTTTCAACTACATTAGAAAAAGTATGTATAGATTGTGTTGAGAATGGATCAATGACTAAAGACTTAGCAATCTTAATTAGTCCATCAAGTAATTACCTAACAACTAATCAGTTTTTAGATGAGTTGGATGGACAGCTTAAGAAAAAGCTTAATTAATTAATTTTTTAATATTTTCAAAAGACTCTTCAATCTTATCGGGCAATGTACCCCCAGCTTGTGCAAAGTCAGCTCTTCCACCACCACCTTTGCCACCAATAATTTCTGAACCGGCTCGTACAAATTCTACCGCATCAAATTTACCCTCTAATGTTTTAGTAACACCTACGGCTAATCCAACTTTATTGTCATTTATTGCATAAATTATTATCAAACCTTCACCAATCTCCTTTTTTCCCTCATCAATTAATTTACGTAAATCTTTAAATGGTAAATCTAAGATATTTTGAAACCTAACCTTAAATCCATTAATAACCTGATCGTTAATTTTATTTTTTGTTTTATCTTTTAATATGGAGCTAACTGAAAGTTGATCAAATTGTTTATAAAGTCTTTTATCAAGCTGTTTGATCATTATTTTGAAGATTGGGTTTTCCTCCCAGTTGAATAATTTTATTCTAATCTTTTATGAGTTTTCATTTTTTCATCTGATAAATAGACAAATTTTCTTTTTCTTTTAAAAAGTCCTCTAATTGCTTATCTCTTAATGCTTCAACTCTTCTTACGCCCGCTGCAATAGAGGATTGGCTTATTATCTTAAATTTTCCTATATCAGCTGTATTTAAAACGTGCGTTCCTCCGCATAATTCTGTTGAAAAAATTTTCCATCTTCTTCACCCATAGACAAAACTCTTACCTCATCACCATATTTTTCACCAAATAATGCTAGAGCTCCATTCTCAACTGCTTCTTTTGGTGTCATTATTCTTGTTTTTACTTCAGATTTTTTTTGAATAATTGAGTTAACATTAAATTCAATTTTTTTAATCTCTTCTTCCGAGATAGGTTTCATATGACTAAAATCAAATCTCAGTCGATCAGACTCAACTAAAGATCCTTTTTGAGTTACGTGTTCTCCCAAAACCCTTCTTAGTGACTCATGTAATAAATGAGTAGCTGAGTGGTAGGCTCTGATATTGTTCCTTCTTGGAATGTTTATTTTTAATTCAACGTTATCATTTATTTTAATTGAACCTTTTTTAACTTTTCCGTAATGTGCAAATAGATCTCCTAGTTTTTTTTGAACATCAGATACTTCAAATTCAAAATTTTCATTAGAAATTATTCCTGTATCACCTACCTGCCCACCAGATTCCCCATAAAAAGGTGTTTGATTTGTAATTATAATTCCCTCATCATTTTCTTTGAGATTTTTTACTTCTTTATCGTTCTTTAAAATTAAAGTTATTACACCTTCTGCTTTATTTGTAGAATATCCTAAAAAATCAGTTGCACCTAAGCGGTCCTTTATATCAAACCATATATGATCTACTGAGCTATCACCTGATCCTTTCCAATTTTTCTTTGCTAATTTTTTGCTTTCTTTCATTAATAAATCAAATTGCTCATTATCTACTGTTAATGATTTATTTTTTAAAATATCTTGAGTTAAATCTAATGGGAAACCATATGTGTCATAAAGTTTGAAAGCGACTTCGCCTGGTAATACTTTGTCTACTTTATCTAGTTCCTCATTTAATATTTTTATTCCTCTATCTAATAGAACTAAAAATCTTTCCTCTTCTGTTTTTAAAGTTTCTTTAATTAATGACTGCGCTCTTTCTAATTCAGGGTAATTTTTGGACATTTCTTCTAATAATGTTTTAAAAATATCATAGAAGATTGGTTTTTTAGAACCTAATAAATGTGAGTGTCTCATTCCACGTCTCATAATTCTTCGAAGAACATAACCTCTACCTTCATTAGAGGGGAGAACTCCCTCTGCTAACAAAAATGAACTTGCCCGCAAGTGGTCAGCTATTACCCTGAAACTAGATCGATTAGTTTCATCTACTTTAACATTTAATGTGTCTGATGCAGATTGTATCAATTTTTTAAAATGATCTGTTTCATAATTGTCGTGAGTTCCTTGTAATAGTGCAGCTATTCGTTCAAGCCCCATACCAGTATCAACAGATGGTTTTGGTAAATCTATTCTTTTATCTTTTGAAATTTGCTCGTATTGCATGAACACCAAATTCCATATTTCTATAAACCGGTTACCATCTTCATTTTTAGTTCCAGGCAAACCGCCTTCAAGGTGGTCTCCGTGGTCATAAAATATTTCTGAACAGGGCCCACAAGGTCCTAAATCACCCATAGACCAAAAATTATCTGATGTAGAAATCCTAATTATTCTGTCATCACTGAAGCCAGCTATTTTCTTCCAAAAATTAAAAGCTTCCTCATCATTATGATATACAGTCACATAAAGGCGGTTTTTATCAATTCCGAACTCTTTAGTTATTAAATTCCAGGCATAACTAATGGCCTCTTCTTTAAAATAGTCTCCAAATGAAAAATTTCCCAGCATTTCAAAAAATGTATGATGTCTTGGCGTGTACCCTACATTTTCAAGATCATTATGCTTGCCGCCTGCTCTTACACATTTTTGAGAGGTTGTGGCTCTAACATAATCTCTTTTTTCAAGTCCAGTAAATACATTTTTAAATTGAACCATACCTGAGTTTGCAAACATCAATGTTGGGTCATTATCTGGAACCAAATTGCTAGATTCAACTATCTTGTGATCATTTTTTACAAAATAATCTAAAAAAGTAGTCCTAATTTGATTTAATGTTTTGTCAGCCATATACACAAAATACAGCTTTTTTATTTGATGTCTAGATAAGTGTAGGGGAAAAAGGCGCTTAAATTAAGCGCCTTTTAATAATTAAAGATGACTTTAACTAATTCTTTTCAGATGGAGGAGTTACTACTTCTTTTGCTTCCAATGTTGGGTCCTCTATTTGATCTTTTGCTGCTTTTTCTGGATCAAGTGGATTGCCTTCAATTTTTTTAGCTATCACACCAGCTTTCTCTCTTATTGCCATTTCTATTTCTGCGGCAACTTGAGGGTTTTGCTCTAAGTAAATTTTAGCATTTTCTCTTCCTTGGCCAATTTTTCACCTTTGTATGCATACCAAGCTCCAGATTTTCAACAATCTCTGCTTTTGAACCAAGGTCAATTAATTCACCAACTTTACTAATACCTTTTCCATACATTAAGTCAAATTCTACAACTTTAAATGGCGGAGCTACTTTATTTTTAACCACCTTAACTCTTGTTGAGTTACCAATGATTTCCTCACCATTTTTAATGGCACCAATTCTTCTGATATCCAATCTAACAGATGCATAGAATTTAAGTGCATTTCCACCCGAAGTAGTCTCTGGACTTCCAAACATAACTCCAATTTTCATTCTAATTTGGTTAATAAAAATCATCATTGTGTTTGTGCTTGAGATTGAGCCTGTTAGCTTTCTTAAGGCTTGACTCATTAATCTTGATTGAAGTCCTACGTGGTGATCTCCCATTTCTCCTTCAATTTCCGCTCTAGGAGTTAATGCCGCAACTGAATCAACAACTATTACAGAAATAGATCCTGATTTAATTAATGTATCGGCTATTTCTAGGGCTTGCTCACCAGTATCTGGTTGTGAAATTAATAATTCTTCAGTATCTACACCAAGTTTTTTTGCATAAACTGGGTCTAAAGCATGCTCTGCATCTATAAATGCACATATTCCTCCAGCTTTTTGAGCCTCTGCTACTACCTGTAAAGCTAGGGTTGTTTTACCAGATGACTCTGGTCCATAGACTTCAACAACTCTTCCTTTTGGTAAGCCACCTATTCCAAGCGCTACATCTAAGCTTAATGATCCAGTGAAATTGACTCGATGTCCATGCTCTTCTTTGGCCAAGTTTCATTACTGATCTTTTCCAAAATTATCAATAATTTGGCTCATTGCCGCTTCTAAAGCTTTGTTTTTTTCGTTGCCTTCTGCTTGTTGTGCTTTCGTAGATTTAACTACTTTTAGGTTATTTTTAGTCATTTTTTGCCTTTTTATTAAATAATTAGTGTTCGAATCGTCTCCTAAATGTACACATTTTGTTCTTATTTTCAAGAGTTATTTTTTTAGTTAAAAATTGGCTTAATTATTGAAGTTTTAAGTAGTTGCTATTTAGCAAGCCAATAGATTGCAGTAGTTTAAATTGTGAAAGCAAATAGTTTCTCTCAGAATCTGCCAAGCTTATTTTTGAACTTAATAGAATTGAGTTTGACTGAATAACATCCAAAGTTGACCTTCCAAGTCCAGACTCATATTCAACTGTTATTCCTTCATTTGCAATTTCAGCAGCTTTGACTTGTGCTGCTACTGCATTTAATAAACTTTTAGATACTTGAAGACTTGACCATGAGCTTGCAACATTTGTATCGTTAGTTTTTAAGGCATTGTCTAATAATAATTTTTTTCTATTTTTTAGATTTTTACTTTTATTTAAAGACGCAGAGTTTTTTCCACCATTAAAAATTGGCCATGAAATAGTTGCTTTTAATATTTCTTTATCACGCTCACCTATGCTTGAGCTTATATCATCTGACTTTGAACTATTAAAAGACAAAGATGCAGAAGGTGATAGATCAGACCTGGCTATTGTTACATCTTTTTCTGATTGTTCATATTCTAGTCTTGAAATAATTAAATTTGGGTTATTTATTTTAGACATTTCAATTGCCCCATCTAAATCTACTGGTATCATAAAATTTAAATCTGATTTCTTGTCTAAAGAATTTACATCGACAATCGGACCTATAATTTTTTCATATGTTAATTTAGCAGTTACTGTTTCATTTTTTGCCTGTAGGAATTTTGCCTGCGCTCCTGCAAGTGATGATTCTGATTGAGCTAGGTCAGATAAGGTAATTTGACCTCTCTCTAATCTTGCTTGATTTGTTTCTACTTGTCTCTCTAATAAATTAATATTATTTTGATTAATCTTAAGTTTTTCTTCAGCAAATATAAGTCCTGTGTAAGCTTCAATCGCTTGATATAAAATTTCCTGTTCTGTTTTTAAAAGTTTTGCTTCAGCTAAAGTTAATCCAATCTTACTTTTTTCCATACTTGCTATACCAGCAAATCCTTGAAATAATTTTTGCTCAATATTTATAGATTGGGTTTTTGGATCAACATCTGTAAAGGATGAGTTGGCACCTGAACCATCGGTTTGTTTTTCAGTATTTTCTTGGCTCTTAGATCCTGACAAAGTAACACTTGGCAAAAATTGACTTCTTGATATTTTTACATCTTCTTTAGAAACTTGAATATTTTCACGTTCTGCATTTAATACAGGATTTTCGTTATAAGCTTGTAGTAACGCTTTAGACAAAGGTACAGAAAAAGCATTTCCATTTAAAAAAATGACAGATAGGAATATTAATATTA
>FUWD013176696.1_pt1 | contig 14828 bp, 15 predicted proteins | sample 1063281 | NCBI WGS metagenome assembly FUWD01 (sample SAMEA79048168, study PRJEB19326) | metagenome | biome: marine | reverse complement strand
ATCTTGGATGGAAATTGTAAATTACAGTGGAAAGTTGATTGGGCCATGAGATGGTATGCGCTCGATGTAGATTTTGAAATGTATGGTAAGGATTTAATAGAAAGTGCAATTTTATCAACTAAGATAATTAAAATATTAGGAAAAACAAACCCGGCAGGATTTGCTTATGAATTATTCTTGGACGAGAAAGGGGAAAAAATTTCTAAATCTAAAGGAAATGGAATTACGATAGATCAATGGTTAGAGTATGCCTCTCCTGAAAGTTTGTCACTTTTTATGTATCAAAATCCTAAAAGAGCAAAAAAATTATATAAAGAAATTGTTCCAAAGGCAGTTGATGAATATTTAGATTTTATAGAAAAGGGAAATACACAAGAAGAATTACAACTATTAATGAATCCAGTTTGGCATGTTCATAGTGGTAAAATGCCAAGAGAAAAAATTATTATGACTTTTTCAATGCTTCTTAATTTGGTTGAAACGAGCAATGCAGATTCAAAAGAACTCTTATGGAAATTTGTAAAAAAATATAAACGTAGCATATTAGAAAAAAATCATCCTATTTTTGATAAACTTATTGGCTATGCGATTAAATATTTTAAAGATGTAATTAAAAAAAATAAAAAATATAAAAAACCAAATGTCGAAGAAAAGAAAGCTCTTGAAGCATTAATAAGTGCTTTAGAAAAATGCAATGATGATATGCAACCCGAGGATATACAAACTCAAATTTATACTGTTGGAAAAGAAAATGGTTATAAAGAAAATTTGAGAGATTGGTTTAAATTGATTTATGAAGTAGTTTTTGGAGATGAAAATGGTCCAAGGATGGGTTTCTTTATTAGTTTTTTTGGAGTTAATGAGACAAAACAATTAATAAAAGATAAAATTAACTGATGTTTTCTAAAATAAGATCTTTAATATTTAAACTAGATCCTGAATTAGCACATACTTTAGCAATTAAAGCTTTAAAGTTTAATTACAATCCAATTCATAATATTCAAAAAGATAGTTCTATTGAAACTAGTATATTTGGAAAAACAATTATTAATCCCATCGGTATAGCAGCGGGATTTGATAAAGATGCAGAAGTTTATAACCCTTTATTTAGATTAGGTTTTGGTTTTGTTGAAGTTGGGACTATTACACCTTTAAAACAATCTGGGAATCCAAAACCAAGAATATTTCGTTTGGAGGAAGATGAAGCATTAATTAATAGATTAGGGTTTAATAATTCTGGAGCTGATATAGCAAGTTCTAGAATTAGGTCAAACTATCCAAAAGGGTTATTTGGAATAAATATTGGACCTAACAAAGATACAAAAAATAGGTTAGAAGATTATTTAATATGTCTACGAAAATTTCATAAACTCAGCGATTATTTAACGATAAATATTTCTTCACCAAATACTGAAAATTTAAGAAGCCTTCATAATCAAAATGAGCTAGATGAATTATTAAATGCAATACAAGAAGAAAAACAAGCTTTAAAATCTAAGATATTAATTGCAGTAAAAATTTCTCCAGATATTGAAGAATTTAATATTACAAAAATTGCCGATCTACTTATCAAATATAATACAGCCGCAGTTATTATTTCAAATACTACAGATGGAAATAGGGAAAATTTAATAAATATTAATAAATTGGAAAAAGGTGGATTATCCGGAAAGCCTTTGGAAAAAAAATCCAATATATTAATTAATAGATTTTATAAAATTTTAAAAAATAAGATAAAAATAATTGGCGTAGGAGGTGTTGACTCTGGAAAAAGTGCTTATGAAAAAATTATTAATGGAGCCAGTCTAGTTCAATTATATACAGGCATGATTTATAAAGGCCCAAATGTTGCTTCTAAAATTAGTAATGAATTAATAGATATTTTAAAAAAAGAGGGAATAAAAAATATATCAGAAGCAATAGGTACTAAAAATTAATCTTGACTGAGAAGTTTGGAGCGCCTATACAGTCATTAATTTTATGTCTAGAAAATGCGAACTTACCGGAAAAGTACCACTTAAAGGTCATAAAGTTAGTCACGCTAACAATAAGACTAAAAGAAAATTTTTACCAAATCTTAAAAAAGTAAAATTTAAAAGTGAAATTCTAAATAAAAGTCTTAGATTAACAGTATCAAATGCCGGCGTAAGATCTGTAGACAAAAAAGGTAGCTTAGATCAGTATATAAAATCTACAAAAGCAAGATATTTATCTTTAAGACTTAAAAAATTAAAAAGATCTATACTTACCAAAATAGCATAATGTATCGTTTATTTTTTATCCTCTCATTTTTAATGGGAGCGATTGTATTAGGTTCAAATTATTTAGTTCAGTTTCCAGTTAAATACTATGGTTTAGAAAAAATATTAACCTATGGAGCATTCAGTTATCCAATTGCTTTTTTAATTACAGATTTGGCCAATAGATCTTACGGCAAAATTGTAGCTAGAAAAATTGTTTACGTAGGATTTTTTATAGGTGTTTCTTTTACACTTTTTTTTTCAACAAATTTTTCAGATTTAATTTCAATAAGAATTGCAATTGGATCTGGTATAGCTTTTATAATTGCACAATTATTAGATGTACAAATTTTTGACAAACTAAGAAGAAAAAAATGGTTCGTTGCTCCTTTAACATCTTCATTTATAGGATCTACAATTGATACTTTTTTATTTTTTTCAATTTCATTTTATGGAACTGGAATACCTTGGATTACTTTATCTTTAGGAGATTTGGCAGTAAAAATTTTTGTGGCTTTATTGATGTTAATACCTTTTAGATTATTATTAGGTTTCCTTAAAGCTGCTTAAAAAAAAATTTATAAGATAAAATTTTATAAACTAATTTAGCTACCAAAAAATTGTAAGAATTAAATGCTTTAATTGGAGACAATTCATTTATATCAGCACCAACAATATTAGAATTTTTTGCTGCTATTTTTATAATATTTAATGTTTCATCCCAAAATAAGCCGCCTGGTTCAGGCGTTCCAGTTGCAGGCATAATGCTAGAATCTAATCCATCAACGTCAAATGTTAGATAAACAGTTTTATTTTTTATCATTTGTATAAATTTATTTAAATTCCACTTAACTTTATCTTTTGCCCAAAATATTTTAATTCTAGAAGAATTTTTTTTTAGGTATGAAATTTCACTCTGAGATATATTTCTTATGCCAAAAGATATCACTGATACATTTTTGTGATCAAGACACCTTCTAATTGCTGATGCGTGTGAAAATTTTTCACCATTATAACTTTGTCTTAAATCAGCGTGTGCATCAAAATGTAACAAACATAATTTTTTATATTTTTTAACAAATGGAGCAATACATCCGGGAGTAATAGAATGTTCGCCGCCAAGAGTTATTGGAAAAAGTTTTTTATTTAAAATTTTTTCATTAGTGTCCGAAATTTTTTTAAGGCCTTATTAATATTTTTGTCAATTTTAAATGGTTTTAGAGTCTTTATTCCAATTTTTTTGTATGGTTCGCAATTTAATTCTTCATCATATAGTTCTACCTGATGAGAAGCTTTGATAATTTCTTTTGGTCCATTTCTCGTGCCTCTTCCATAACTAATAGTTTTTTCTAAACCGAAAGGAACAACAACAGCTTTTTCTTTAAGATTAAATTTATTATCAACTCCAAGAAATCCTTTTTTATTTGATAGATAGTTCAATTTTTATCCAAAGATTTTTGAAAAATTTTTTCTACTTCTTTTTTTCCAATTGCCTTTGTGGTAAGCATCGCTTGCAATTAAAGGCAAAACACTTGTAGCTTCAGCAAAAACCATTTGTTCTTTAGTTATATCAACTTTTCCCCATGAGCTTGCTTCTTTTAAAGTAGAGCTACTACAAGCTCCATCTCTAGAATCTGCAACAGTTATTTGAATAGCATATTTATGCATATCTACATCTTTACCTAAAAGTTCTGCACAAATAACAGTGTCTTGTATGAAATTTTTTGGAACACCTCCACCAATCATAAATAACCCTGAATTTTTTGATCTAATTTTTATTTCTGTAAGTTCACGAAACTCTCTCACGGAATCTATTGTTAAATGTTTTTTAGGGTTTTTTTCTTGGTGCATTACTAAGCCAAATCCTGCGCTGGAATCTGTAAAGGCTGGGCAAAATATTGGAACTCTATTGTCATAAGCAGTTTCAATCAAAGAATCTTTTTTTTTAGAATTAGTCTTTAAATATTTACCTATTTCATTAATAAATTCTCTTGAAGTGTAGCTTCTTGGTTCCAACTTATCTGCAATTTTGCAAATTGTTTTATCACACATTTGCAACTCATCTTCATCTATATATGTATCATATATTCTATCGATATAATTTTTTCTTAATTTTGTATCATCTTGAAATTGTGAACCTTGATAATGTTTAAAACCAAGCGCTTCAAAGAAGTCCATATCAATAATTGAAGCTCCCGTAGCAACAACAGCATCTACCATATTATATTTAATCATATCTCTATAAACATGCATACAACCAGCAGCAGAAGTAGAGCCTGCCAAAGTTAAGAAAATTGTACAATTTTTGTCCTCGATCATTTGATTAAATATGTTTGCAGCATTTGCAGCTTCTCTTGAAACAAAAGACATTTTTGCCATAGAAGAAATTATTTTTCTTGCATCAAATGAAGCAATATCTATGTGTTCAACTTCTTTACTAAGAAAATCTTTTTTGCTGTTGTGACCTAGATTTTTTTTATCTGACATTTAAGCAACAAGAAACTCTTTGGTAGCCTCTTTGTTGTACATAGTCATTATAGGATTATCTTCAACTTCGTAAATTTCATCAGAATAAAAACCGTTAAACTCGGTCCTAAAAGTTAAACCATAAGCACCAAGTTGACCTAATTCTATATAATCATTTTCTTTAATATTATTTGGAAGGATAAAAGGGCCTTTCATATAATCCAGACTATCGCAGGTTGGTCCATAAAAGTCGAATGATGTTAATTTTTTTGAAATTACTCTTCCGTTTGTAATTAAACGAGAAGGATAAACTATATTTGGTACTCCGGCATCAAAAAGAGTTCCATATGTACCATCATTAATATGAAGTTTTTGTTTCTTTCTCAAGTTTACCCTAACAATTGTTGAACCACTTTCTGCCACCATTGCTCTTCCCGGTTCACAAAGAATTATTGGTAATTTATCTAGTTTTAAGTTTTTTAGACTCTTTTTAATTTCTTCAAAATAATTATCTAAAGGTTGCGGAACTAGGTCGGGATAAATTGTGGGGAAGCCCCCTCCAACATTTATGTAGTCAGGAACAATTTTAGTTTTTTTAATTATATTTCCTATTTCTGCAATTCCTTTAGTGTAAGAAATAGGATGCATACATTGAGATCCAACATGAAAACTTAAACCAATTTTTTTTGTATACTGTGCAGTTAGTCGTAGGAGACCACTAGCCTCTAAACTTAATGCTCCAAATTTTTTTGACAAATCTATTTCAGCATGTTCGTTTGAAACAGAAACTCTTACAAATAATTCCAAATCTTTGGCATGATTTGTAGATTCAATAATTTTTATCAATTCATCTTTTGAATCTAATGAAAAAGTTTTAAGTCCAAATTTAAAATAAGCTTCATTTATATCCTCTCGACTTTTTACGGTATGCATATATGAGCATTTCGCTGTAGGACTTATTTTTTTTATATCTTTAATTTCTTTTATTGAGGCTACATCAAAATCTTCAATTCCACTTTGTAAAATTGTTTTTAATACTTCAGAATTAGGATTTGTTTTTACAGCGTATAATATTTTTCCTGGAAATTTTTTTTGAAAAATTTTCGATGCTACTTGTATCGGCTTTTTTCTGATACAATAAACTGGTTTTACAGGTCTTAGTTGACTTACTAGTTCGTCAACTGTTTTAAATTTTTGCATTTCATATGCTCCCTAAAAAAATTTAACAAAAAAATTTTTCAATAAATCATTGAAAAACTTTATATATTCAGCAGTTAAGGCAATAAATAATTAATGTAAAGTAAAAAATTAACTTGAAATATGGAAAATAGTTAGGATATAGATAGTTAAAATGTCTGAAAAAATCTCCATGAAAAACATTAAAGATTATAAGGAAAAGTCACTACTCATAGTTGATGACGACAATCCATTTAGAGAAAGACTTGCAAGAGCAATGAAAAAAAAAGGGTTTGTTGTAACTCAAGCGGAGAGTGTAAAAAAAGGCATAGATTCTTTAAAATTAACAAAACCTGCATTTGTTGTAGTTGACTTGAGACTAAATGATGGAAGTGGACTTGAGGTTGTAAAAGAAATCCAAAATTTAAATAACAATAGTAGAATTATAATTCTCACGGGTTATGGAAATATTCCAACAGCTGTTGCAGCTATAAAGCATGGTGCGATTGATTATCTAGCAAAACCTGCAGACGCAGATGACGTGGAAAAAGCACTTTTAGCAGATCCAAAAGCTAAAGCACAACCTCCAGAAAATCCAATGACAGCAGACAGAGTCAAATGGGAACACATTCATAGAGTATTTGAGCTATGCAACAGAAATGTATCCGAAACAGCTAGAAGACTTAAGATGCATAGAAGAACTCTTCAAAGAATACTTTCAAAAAGATCACCAAGGTAGATTTGAATAGAATACTTTATCTATTATTAGTTATTCCTAAAAAACATCTTCTAGATCTCCATCATCAGTTGATATGTCCAGTATTTTTACGTTATTTTCTTGAATTAAGTTGATTATTTCTTCCATTTTAACTTTATTTTTTTCATATGAAAAACTAATCTCATTTTCTTTAAAAGACAAAACTTTTAGAGAACTTAATTTATCATTATCAATATTGATAGGACCATCTAATTTAAAAGCGACTTTTTTTGTTTGAATTTTATTTAAAAGATTTTTAGTACTATCAAGAGCAACTAGATTTCCTTTACTGAGTATTCCAATTCTGTTACACATTTCTTCAGCTTCTTGTATATAATGAGTAGTTAATATTATTGTAACACCTTGACTATGTAATAATTTTAAATTTTCCCAAAGATTTTTTCTGAGCCCAACATCTACACCTGCTGTAGGTTCATCCAAAATTATTATAGGAGGTTGGTGAACTAAAGATTTAGCTATCAATAATCTTCTTTTCATACCACCAGATAAACTTCTAGCGTAGCTGTTTGCATGATCTTTAAGTGATACAAGTTTTAAGATTGTATCTGTAATTCTATTCTTTTTTTTTACTCCATAAAGACCTGCTTGTAGTTCTAATAGTTTTCTCGGAGTAAAAAAAGGATCAAGATTGACTTCTTGAGGCACAATACCAATGGATGCGCGAACTTGTCTTGGATTTTTATCAAGATCAAAACCCCATACATTAACTTTACCAGAAGTTTTTATGACAATCCCAGCCAAAATATTTATAAAAGTTGTCTTTCCTGCACCGTTTGGACCCAACAGTCCAAAAATCTCACCTTCTTGCACGCTCAAGTTTAAATTATTTATAGCATGTATTGGTTTACCATTTTTTTTTGAATAAATTTTATTTAAATTTTTGACAGAAATTACATTTTTTTTTTCCATTAGAAATTATACATTTATAACATTCAAGAGAATTAAGATAACATTATTTAAATGGATAAAATAAAAAAACAGATCATTTTTATTTGATTGATGGTTCGGGCTATATTTTTAGAGCGTATTATGCACTGCCACCTTTGAGCCGAAAAAGTGATGGCTTGCCAACTGGTGCTGTAAGCGGTTTTTGCAACATGCTTTTCAAGCTATTGGAAGATTCAAAATCAAATGACAACAATCAAAAACCAACTCATTTTGCAGTAATTTTTGATTCAGCAAGAAAAAATTTTAGAAATGAAATTTATTCAGAATATAAATCCAATAGACCTGAAGTGCCTGAAGATTTAGTTCCACAATTTGAATATATAAGAAAATCTGTTGATGCATTTAATTTACCATCGGTAGAACTAATAAATTATGAAGCTGATGATTTGATAGCAACCTATGCAGAGCAAATTTTAAAAGAAAGTGCAAAAGTTACAATAATTTCATCTGATAAAGATTTAATGCAATTGTATAAAAAAAATGTTCGTATTTATGATCCAATGAAAAACAAATTTATTTTACAAGAAGATGTTTCAAATAAATTTGGCGTGACCCCAGATAAAATTATTGATGTGCAAGCACTTGCTGGCGATAGCAGTGATAATGTTCCTGGAGTTCCTGGAATAGGTGTAAAAACAGCAGCTGAATTAATTAACAAATATGGATCATTGGAAAAATTATTAGAAAAAGCAGAGGAAATAAAACAAAATAAAAGAAGAAAAACTATCATTGAAAATAAAAACAAAGCAGTATTAAGTAAGAAATTGGTTACGTTAAAAAAAGATGTACCAGTTGAAAAAAATATTGAAGAATTCATTTTAAAAAAAATAGATAAAAACAAACTGTATCGTTATTTAAGAGAAATGGAATTTAACAGATTATTAAGTTCGACAATTTCAACTTATGGAGATCCAGAATTTTCAAATGATTTAAAAAATAAAAGTTTAACAAGGAAAATTGATAAACAAAAAAATATAAATAAAAAAATTATTTTTTAATAAGAAACGATAAAGAACTTGATGAGTGGATTAAGGAAGCCGAAGAGTATGGAGAAATTGCAATCGATACTGAAACAAGTTCACTTGATCCACATCAGGCAAAATTAATAGGAATTTCACTTAGCACAAAAATTGGAAAAGCATGTTATATACCAATTGATCATAATAATGGTTCTTGCTTAAATAAAACAAATGTTATCAGAAAACTAAAACCTATTTTGGAAGACAAAAGCATAAAGAAAATAGGTCAAAATATTAAATTTGATTTTATTATCTTATATAAACAGGGGATTCAAATGAACTCAATGGAGGACACAATGTTGATGTCTTATGTTTTGGATGCTGGAAAAAATAGACATAATATGGATACCTTGTCCGAAATTCATTTAAATCATAAAACAATAGCATTTAAAGATTTAGTTGGTTCGGGAAAGAAACAAATAAATTTTAGTGAAGTGGAAATAGAAAAAGCAATGGAATACGCTGCAGAAGATGCTGATATTACATTTAGATTATATAAAATATTTATAGAAAATCTTAAGAACGAAAAACTTACAAATATTTATGAAATTTTTGAAAAACCATTAATTAAAATTTTGGCTTTTATGGAAATTTATGGAGTTAAAGTAGATAATAATTTTTTAAAAAATTTGTCTGAAAAGTTTGAAAAAAAAATAATTGAATTAGAGAAAAAGATTTTTAAAATTTCTAAAAAAGAATTTAAAATAGGCTCAACAAAACAACTTGGCGAAATAATGTATAATGAACTTAAAATTTCATCTTTAAAAAAAACAAAAAAAGGAAGTTTTGCAACGAACGCTAATGTACTAGAAGATCTTGCTTACAAAGGTCTGGAGCTTCCTAAATTAGTTTTAGATTGGAGGCAAGCATCAAAGTTAAAAAATACTTACTCGGATTCTTTGCCCGAATATATAAATCCCCAAACAAAAAGAGTTCATACTTCTTTTTTACTTGCAGCTACTACAACAGGAAGATTGGCGTCTAGTGACCCAAATCTACAAAATATACCAATTAAATCAGAAGATGGAAAAGATATAAGAAAAGCTTTTATTGCTGAAAAAGAAAATATATTAGTTTCAGCAGATTATAATCAAATAGAAATGAGAATTCTTGCAGATTTAGCTGATGTTAAAGAACTAAAAAAAGCTTTTAAAAACAATGAAGACATACACACCCTAACTGCTAGTCAAGTATTTAATATAGATATTAAAAAAGTAGATCGAAATACAAGGAGAAAAGCGAAAGCAATTAATTTTGGAATTATTTATGGAATTTCTCAATATGGTCTAGCCAAACAAATTATGGTTTCAAATAATGAAGCTGAAAAATTTTTAAATTCATATTTTTTAAAATTTCCAGAAATAAAAGAATATATGAATGCTACAATTAAGTTTTGTAGAAAAAGTGGATATGTTTCAAATATATTTGGGAGAAGGACACATCTTAGAGGAATTAATGACAAAAATTATAATGTAAGAAACTTTCAAGAAAGAGCAGCAATTAATGCACCAATTCAAGGATCTGCATCAGAGCTAATGAGACTTGCCATGATCAGATTAAATAAAAAATTTAATGACTTAAAAGATATAAAATCAAAAATGTTATTACAAATTCATGATGAGTTAATTTTTGAAGTTCCAAAAATTGAATTGAAGAAAATTAATAATTTAATCCAAGGAGAAATGACAAGTGTAATAAAAAGCGATTTTCACTCTTTTTCTATACCTTTAACTGTAGATATAAATTTTGGCAAAAACTGGGGAATACTTCATTAATTAGTAGTACTTGCCCAATTGAGAACAATTTAGTATTTTTATATTAGTTGGAAATGAAACAAACAATTGCGCTAATTGATGATGATAGAAACATACTTACAAGTATAAGTATGGCCTTAGAAAAAGAAGGATTTAATGTACAAACTTATCTTGATGGAGAAAGCGCACTAATTGGTTTGTCAAGAACACCACCTGATTTAGCGGTTATTGATATTAAGATGCCAAAAATGGACGGAGAAGAGCTTCTAAAAAAATTAAGAAAAAAAACAACTTTACCAGTAATTTTTTTGACTTCAAAAGATGAAGAAGTAGATGAGTTACTTGGTTTAAAGTTAGGAGCAGATGATTTTATCAAAAAATCTGGAGGTTTTTCAACAAAGATATTAATTGAAAGAATTAGAGTTCAATTAAGAAAAAAAAATGTAAATTTAGAAGATACAAAAAATATTATTCAACATGGAAAATTAAAACTAGATCCATCACAATTAGAGTGCGAATGGGATGGAAAACAATTACCAGATAAATTAACAACGACAGAATTTTTGATAGTTAAAGAATTGGCAAAAAGACCAGGAATTATTAAAGAAAGATCTCAGTTAATGGATATTGCTTATAGAGAAGACACTGAAATTGAGGACAGGACCATCGACAGCCATGTAAAAAGAATAAGAAAGAAATTTAAAAAAATTGATATTAATTTTTCCGCAATTGAAACTAGATATGGCAGTGGGTATAGATGGAATGTTAGTTAATGTTAAGTCCTGTTTTAAAAAATTTATCGATATTAAAAAAATTTTTATTTATTAATTTAGTAGTTTTTATAATTATTGGTCTTGGTACAATCTTTTATCTTAAAACAGTTCAGCCTAATTTAATTAAAAAAAAATAGCAAATCATATACAAATCATTGACAACACAATAGATCATATTCAGAGATTGAACGTTAATTTTAATGAAGACGATATTAGGAAATTTTTATTTTCAACAAGGTTTTTATTTCAGAATTTAGATAGAGTTATATTTTTTGATAAAAAGCTTAATTTAATTGGTGATACTGACACGCTAGATCTTGACCCTAGGTCATTTTCAAAAAAATCAAATATTGTTGCGCAAGAAATTTCAGACAATGAGAATAAAGTTAATAATAAAACAATAAAAAATAAAAAAAAAATAAAAAAATTTATTTAAGTGAAATTTTAATAAATTATTCAAATTCTAAAGATTTTGGTACACCATATACATACACAGAAGAAACTTATAATCAGTTTTTTTTAACTACAATTAAAAATGTAAATTCAAACGGAGAAAATGTAGGCTTTTTGGCAATTTCTGAAAATGCAAATGAAATAAGAGCCGCAATAAACGAGAGAAAAAGCTTTATAATTAGAACAGCTTTTCTTGTTGTTATTGTAATATTGATCTTTTCTTTAGTATTAAATAGATATTTTTTAAAACCTATTAAAAATTTAGTTAGTTATACAAAAATTATTAAAGAGAAGAGAAAGAAAAAATTAAATATTGAAATGTTAAAGAAAAGAAATGATGAAATAGGTGTTTTATCAAAGTCTTTAGATGATATGACCAATGATTTATATAAAAGAATTAATGTAGCAGAAAACTTTTCTACAGATCTAGTACACGAAATAAGAAATCCATTAGCATCATTAAAAAGTGCATCAGAAATTATTGGTGAAACAGAAGACCAAAGTAAAAGAGAAAAATTGGTAAAAATACTAACGCACGATGTAGAGCGTATCGAAAGACTTATTACAGATTATTCTCAAATGCTGAAAGATGAAGTGGCATTAAGCAAAGAACAAATGAATAAAGTAGATTTAAAGTCCGTTGTTGAATCGGTTGTTGATGATTTTAACAGTATTTATGAAGAAAAAAGAGGTATAATAATCGATTTAAACTTTGATGCATCAATAAGTAATTTTAATATTTTAGGCATCGAAAATAGAATTGAACAGATACTGGCAAATCTTCTAGATAATGCAATTTCATTTAGTGAAGATAATAAAAAAGTTAAAGTAGAAATCTTAAAAGATCAAAGTGGTAAAGTAATTTTAAGAATTGTCGATCAGGGACGGGGTTTTAAAGAAAAAAGTTGAATAAAATTTTTGATAGATTTTATAGCAATAGGCCTGATAAATTTGGAGAGCATTCAGGTTTGGGATTAAATATTGTTAAAAATTTAGTTGAGTTACATGGCGGTACAATAATTGCATCAAATAATCCAGATAAAATTGGAGCTAGAATAGAAATTTATTTTCCAAGAGTTTAATAGTTGATTATTTAGATTTATGTTGTTAATGAATATTTTCATGGAAGATTATAAAATAAAAAATATCAAATTAGCAGAATTTGGAAGAAAAGAAATTTCACTAGCAGAAACTGAAATGCCAGGGTTGATGGCATTAAGGAAAGAACATAAAGAAAAATATCCTCTTAAAGGGGCAAAAATTCTTGGATGTTTGCACATGACAATTCAAACAGCTGTACTAATAGAAACTCTTGTAGATTTAGGGGCTGATGTAAGATGGTCTTCATGCAATATTTTTTCAACACAAGACCATGCTGCGGCTGCAATTGCTAAAGCAGGCATACCTGTATTTGCATGGAAAGGTGAAACTGAAGAAGAATACTGGTGGTGTATTAAACAAACTATTGAAGGAAAAAAAGATTGGAAAGCAAATATGCTTTTAGATGATGGTGGAGATTTAACAGCTATAATGCACAAAGATTATAAAGATATGCTGAAATCAGTTAAAGGTGTTTCTGAAGAAACAACTACAGGAGTTAAAGCATTAAAAAAAATGGAGTCACAAAATAAACTATTAATTCCAGCAATTAATGTGAATGATTCAGTAACAAAATCAAAATTTGACAATTTGTATGGATGTCGAGAAAGCTTGGTAGATGGCATTAAAAGAGCAACGGATGTTATGATGTCAGGAAAAGTTGCAATAGTTGCAGGTTTTGGAGATGTTGGAAAAGGTAGTGCTGCATCTTTAAGACAAAGTGGAGCAAGGGTAATGGTAACAGAGGCCGATCCAATTTGCGCGTTGCAAGCAGCCATGGAAGGATATGAAGTTGTATTAATGGATGAAATGATTGAACACGCTGATATTGTTGTTACTGCAACTGGCAATAAAGACATTGTGACAGCTGATCATATGAGAAAAATGAAAGATAGAGCAATTTTATGCAATATTGGTCATTTTGACAATGAGATCCAAGTCGAGGCATTAAAAAATTATAAATGGACAGAAATAAAACCCCAAGTACATGAAATAGAATTTTCCGACAAGAAAAGAATTATTTTATTGGCAGAAGGAAGGTTAGTAAATTTAGGATGCGCTACAGGACACCCAAGTTTTGTAATGAGCGCTTCCTTTACTAATCAAGTAACAGCTCAGATAGAATTATGGAATAATTCTGACAAATATGAAAAGAAAGTATATGTATTACCAAAACATCTTGATGAAAAAGTAGCAAGATTGCATTTAAAAAAAGTTGGAGCTAAATTAACGAGACTATCAAAAGAACAAGCTGATTACATAAGCGTAACGCCAGAAGGACCTTATAAGCCAGATACATATAGATATTAAACTGGTATTCGGATGAAAATTTCATCTATTCGTGAAGTAGAAAAAATAGCAGATAAAATAAAAAAAAACTATTACCAGGAGATGTAGTTTTTCTATATGGAGAAATAGGAGTTGGAAAAACTACTTTTGCGAGACTGCTAATAAATAGTTTTGAAAATGAAAAAAAATTAAAAAAGAGCGAAGTTTTAAGTCCTACCTTTAATATTGTTTTTGAATATAAAATTAAAGAATTTACGATTAAACATTTTGATCTATATCGGCTTAAAAATGATAATGATGTTAAAAATATTGGATTATATGAAAATTTAGAACAAAGCATAACTTTAATTGAGTGGCCAGAATTGATTAAAAATAAACCAGAAAATCGTCTTGATTTATTTTTTGAATATAAAGAAGACTATAACGAAAGATCTTTAATTATAAAAACTAATGGGAGATTAAAAATTCATGAATTTTAGTAAAAGCAAAATGACATCAATTAAAAGCGATGCTTCTTTTAGAAAATTTTATAGAAAAATAAAAATAAAAAAAGTTCAATAATTGTATATGCTAAAAAAGAAAAATTAAAAACTTACTAAATTATGACTCAATTAATAAACTTCTGCTTAAAAATAAAATTTTTGCTCCCAAACTTCTTTCGGAAAGTTTCTCTAAAAATTTTATTGAAATTGAGGATCTTGGAACAAAAACAATCTTTGATATTTTTAAAAATAAAAAAGTTAACAGATTAAAAGTATACAAAAAAATATTAGTAATTTTAATAAAGTTACAAAACATTAAGTCAAGAAAGATTAAGAATTTTAAAAAAAAAT
>FUWD013429119.1_pt2 | contig 14835 bp, 26 predicted proteins | sample 1063281 | NCBI WGS metagenome assembly FUWD01 (sample SAMEA79048168, study PRJEB19326) | metagenome | biome: marine | reverse complement strand
TGGGGTTGCGGATCGGAGTCGAGCCCGCTCGGGCGACGGCGGTAGCAAGTGCATCTTGCTGCCCTCGGTGGGATCAACCCGATGCTTCGTAGGCATGACGAAGCCTCCTCCCGTCCACAGGCACGTCCGCTTGGTGTAGGGGTCGCCATAATCGCACGGATCGAACAGGTGGTCGGGCTTCCGCCAGTAGGACGATATCGTGCTGACTGGGTTCTCGATCATGTAAGGGGCTCGCGACCACTCCGCGAGCTTCACCGAGCGATCGAACAGCCCTAGAGCCGCGACCAGCCGCCCCAACCCCTTATCCTTGAACCAGCGGGCACCTGAGACGGCGACATCGGTGCAGGGGGGAAAGAACGACGCGAAGGCGATCTCCTCACGAGGCGGGAGCCAATCATGTACGTCGGCCCCGACGCGGATGATGTTGCCCTCCGACTGCTCGCCCGCATCATGCAGGAGATCGACGCAGTAGCACCGATAGCCCGCAGCCGCCCAAGGCTTCACCATGACAGTGCTTTCGTCGAAACAGGAGATGACTACGCGGCCGTTCATCGGTTCACTTGCTCGCAGTAGTCGTCAAAATCGTCCTCGTCAATGCCTGGTCCGTAGTGGTTCACGCTCAAACCTTTCCGTCGGGGTGACGATCGACCAGCCAGTCGATCAGTTGGTGGATTTGCGGGGAGCGGAGGCGGATATCGATTCGCTGCTGGAGCGAGAGCGAGAGCGAGACGATTACCTCGTCGCCGTCCTCGACCACCGCCATCGTGCGTCCGTCTTCGCCGTCGACGACGAGGGCGTTGCCTGGTAGCGTCACGATCGAGCGTCGAGTACGTCGGCGAACTCGACCAGGTCGGCGGCGAGCTGCCGCGTTTGGTGCGAGTCGAGCTGAACGCTGGTCCCTACTTCGCGTTCCCAACGCGATACGATGCTTACCCACTCACCGCCGAAGGTAGAGATTTCGAGACTGGCACCGCATTTGTGGGCGTTTTCGTACCTCTTCGACGGCGGCATTGGCGGTCGCAGGACTGCCGCGACAGCCTTCTGCTGCTCCTCAGTAATGTTGTAAGTACTGACAGAGGGCCCATTCCACTGGGCACCCTTGAAGTGCCAGATAGTAGTCTTCTTCATCGTGGTTCTCCGTAGTCAGGTAGGTCGTTCAATTCGTCAGGCAGCACGCCCCGCCGCAACATCTCGTCGGTGTGGAGCAGAGCCATCGCGTTCCAGAGCAACGCCGCCAGGTGGTCTTCGTCTTCGCGACCGAGCTGATAACTCAATAAGTGGCGGCGGAGACTCCCAAGGAGCTGGGAGAGCGGCTGTCCACGCTCCCAATTCCGATCGCTGTATTTCGCCGCCCCCTACGCGCAGTGGTACGCGAGCCGTTCCTCGGCGATCGGGCTGATGAGTTCGGGGCGAGGCTTGCCTTCGATGACGTCCCGCACCGAGCCGGTTGAGAACTCGCGTCGATTGCCTGAGTCGTTCACGACGAGGCCTCTGCGGCTTCGAACTTCGGCTTAGGCTTAGGCATTACTCATTCTCCAAAAGGGAAGCTCGGCGCAGATCGGACACCAAGCGGGTGACTCGTGACAGATGCACGTCGAGCGATTTGGCGGTCTGTTTCTTGGTCAGGCCGCGAGCGAGCAACTGGGCCGCGTCGCACATCCTCGCCCCGCCCCCGCACACGTCCTTGACCCACTGCGACTCGGTGATGATGGTTGGGTTCGTCCACGTGACGCCGAACTCCTCGGCCCATCGCTCGCCGATCTTATCATGCTTCGGGGCGATCTGCGAGAGGGGTACTTCGCGTCGTTCCGGCTTGCCGTCGGCCCGCCACCGCCTGGCCGTACGCGACGAGTAACCTCGCCACTGCGAGTAGTACGACTCCCACAGAACGCCGCGACGCTTCGCCACCATGAAGCCGATGGCGTTGTCGAGGCGGTGGTCGTTCATGGACCACCAGAGCCACAACTCCGAGACGATCTCGTCTCGCTCCCATTGCGGGTACAGGGAGTTGAGGCCATTCGACAGTCGTCGAAGCAAAGCGATATCGGGTTCGTCCATACCTAATCGTGCGACAAGTCAATTGCGTACGGAAGACTCGGCCAGAAAGAGTTTCACCTCGTAGCGGAAGACCTCATAGGCCCTGCTGCATAGGGGTCGCCCCTCTCCCGACCACTCCATCAAATCGGAGATGGACCAGTAGCCTTCCCGCTTCGCGTCGACGACCCACACGAACGCCGCCCCGCCTGGATACATCTTGATCGCCCCGCGAATCCGGCTCAGGATCGTCTCGACCTCGTCGGCGGTGGCCGCGATGTCGAACGGGCTCGGTTCGTCTGACGCGACGTCCCACTCGGTGGGTAGCGGGGAGGCCCACGCTTCGCGGGGTACCCGCATACCGCCCACTCGGGAGGGCTCTCGGAAGCCGTCTTCCTTGTGCATGAAGTTCAACGCCTCGTAGTACGCCGACACGGCGATTTCGCGAGGGTGGGAGTCGGGCCGCCGCTGCCGTCTGGCGACGAGCCAGTAGGCCGTCCCCGCGTCGATCAAGGCCGACTCGAAGTCGACGCCAAATCCTTTTGCAAGACGTCTCGCGATAGCGGCCACCGCTCGGTCACGCTCAGTAGAATTGTCGGTTTGTACGTTCTCGACCACGTGCAACCACCTAACTCGGCATCGATTGCCGTCTGAAGACTCACTCTACTACATCATCGACCAGAACCAGCGTTCGCTTCCGCGATTCCTCGATTTTAATTATCGTCGTCCCCCTCTTCGAATAGATCGCCGAGGATGGCCTCGACGTCGCGTGCGATTTCCCTCGCCATCGCAGCCCGAATAAGGTCGCGGTCCATCGGCGTCGCGTGGATCCCCGTTTGACTGAGGTACTGGGGCACTCGGAGCTTGATAGAGGCCCGAACCGCTTCGGCCCAGGCGATCTACATCAGGACCGAGTCGTCGCCGTCGCCGTCGTCCTCGTAGTCGTCCCAATTGAGTCGGTCACAATACTGCATACACGATCTCCGATGAAGCGATCATCGCTTCGATGATGGGGCGAGTAGCCCCCGCGTCGACCAGCTCTCTCACGTCAAGCCCACTCGGTGGGCACCAGACCCGCACGCCGATGGGGGCGGCGGTCTTGATTCTTTTCGCGTAGTTCCGAGCCCCTAATCGCCCCGCTGGGTCGTCGTCCCCCACGACGACTACTTCCGCTATGGGGTGTCGACCGACCGCCATCTTCGTAAGTCGGTGGACGGCCATCTGACTGCCCGCAGCCGAGTCGGGTCGCCCCCACACCGAGAAGCCCAACTCCGACAAGACGGCCGTATCGGTCGGCCCTTCTGGCAAGAGGATGCTGCCGATAGGGTCGTTCTCGCTGATGAACAGCCCCGATCGCGAGCCAGGCTCGGCCCACTTCGCCCCGTCGAGCGTCCGTTTCCGTAGCCCGATGATTCGATAGTCCCCGTCCCGCATCGGGAAGGTGTAGGCCCGACCGTCCCAGCCGACGCCCAGAGATCGGTACGCCGCCGCGTCGACTCCAGTCTCCCGCACCAAGTTCTCGACGTGGATGGGTTTGATGGCTTGGCGATAACGGCGGTGGGCCTTCAACATCCCACCGTAGTCGGGGGCTACTTCACGGACATCAACCGTCGCGGGGACGGCCCCGCTCGCGTCGAGGTGGAACCACCCCGCGTCGCCTACGCGCCGAAGCGACTCCACTCGTTGGCAGAGGGAACCACCGCCGACTACGTGCCCGCACCAGTCGGGCTTACGACAGACTTCACAAGGCCGCTCGGCGGTCACCCGCACGACTTGCCAGCCGTTGCGTAGAGTTACGATGTCAGTCAAGCTTCGTCGCCCCCTCGTCTGGAGCCTTCGCCGCAGCTTTGACGTCAACCACCATGCCGATTAGGGTCAGCCAGTCGGTGTCAGGGGACACGCGAGCCCCATAGAGGTCGGCCCCGCGGAGATCGGCCCCGCGGAGGCCGGCCCCGCGGAGATCGGCCCTGCGGAGGTCGGCCTCGCGGAGATCGGCCCCGCGGAGGCCGGCTCCGTGGAGGTCGGCCCCGCTGAGGCCGGCCCCGAAGAGATCGGCCCCGCGGAGATTGGCTCCGCGGAGATTGGCTCCGCGGAGATTGGCTCCGTCGAGGTTTGCCTCGCTGATGTCGGCTCCGCGGAGGTTGGCTTCGCGGAGATCGGCCCAGCAAAGATCGGCCCTGCGGAGGTCGGCCTCGCGGAGGTCGGCCTTGTAGAGGTCGGCCCCGCTGAGGCTGGTCCCGCTGAGGTCGGCCCCGCGGAGGTCGGCCTCGCGGATGTTGGCCCCGCGGAGATTGGCTCCGCGGAGATTGGCCTCGCGGAGGTCGGCCTCGCCGATGTTGGCCCCGCTGAGGTCGGCCCCCGCCAAAGAATCCCCGTCGTGGGTATACAGTATTTCGCCTGTGTTGCGGTGCTTGATTTCGGTGGTCATCACTCGGTCTCCTTCGCCGCGGCTTCGGCGGCGAAGTAGGCGGCGTAGGCGGCGGAGTGAATTTCTTCGGGGGTACTCAAGTCTTCCATCACGATTCCTTCCAGCCGTTCTTGGCTATGCGGTCGATGATCTTACTCGCCCCGTCCTTGGTGTAGGAGTCGGGGGCGTAGCCGAACCGGACGAGGATCTTTCGCTGCCCTACCGTCGCTTTGTTGCCCTTGATGCTGCCCCAGACCTTCTTGTTGACTTGGTTCGCTTCCGCTTTTGTCAGTAGCTCGGCGTTGGCGATCCCTTGCCGCTTCAGGAAGCCGACCATCGTCGCCGACGCCATCTCGACGTGGGTCGGGATCTTCAGCCCCGTCGGGCGGGGGATGTCGAAGAGGTCGAAGGGGTCGACTTCCTGGCTGACGTTCGACGACTCGGCCCACAAGTTGGCTCGACGAGCTTCGATCTGGAGGCGTAGGGCCTCGGCCTTCTCGACGGCGGCTTTGGTTTCCGCGGCCAGCTCGTCGACTGATTGCTCGATCGCGGTGTCGGGGTCGCTCGGTTCATCGCCTTCGGACTCCTCGATGATGCGTAGGGCTCGGTCTCGGACGGCGGGGTCGAGGTCGTCCCCGCCGAGTACGTCCAACGGCGAGACGAGCTTGTGGCGGCCCGCGTCGCCGATGAAGTCGACGACCTCGGCGAAAGGTTTCGAAGACGAGGCGATCGCTTCGATCCGACCCGCGACGTCCAGCCCGTGTAGGTCCACCCCGTACGGTCGCAGGACTCGGCCAATCATCTGCGTTAAGAGCGAGGGCGACTTCGTGGGCCGACACATCACCACCACCTCAGCGATGGGTAGGTCGGTCCCCTCGGTGCAGACGCCCACGTTGCAGAGGAACTGGAGGTCGCCTGCCTTGAAGTCGGTGAAGAGCTGCTTGCGGACTTCGTCCTTGGTCTTACCCGTCACGACTTCGGCCGTCGCCCCGCTCCGGCGAAGGATCTCGGCCATCCGAGTCGCGTGTTCCACGTTCACGCAGAAGACCAGGGTGGAGCGATCGCCCGCCCGCTTCCGCGTCACCGACGACATCTTCAGGAACGGTTCTTCGATTAGCAGAGCCTTCGCCAGATCGGCCCCGTTCAAGTCGCCCGCCGTCGTGCGGACGGTCGATAGGTCGAGCCCGCCGACTCGTTCGACGGTGACGCGGGGCTTCACGAGCCACCCTTCGTCGACCGCCCGTCGGATCGGGAACTCGTACGCGACGCGATCGAAGACCAGCCCCAGCTTCTTCTTGTCGGCCCGCTTCGGCGTCGCCGTCAAGCCGAGGCGAGGGACGCCGACGAAGTGATCGAGGATGCGGCGATACGAAGCGGCCGTCGCGTGGTGGGCCTCGTCGACCACGACCAAGTCGAACTCGCGAGGGTCGAACCGAACCGCCCGAATCGAGTTGGTCCACTTCGCCGAAAGGGTCTGGACCGAGGCGACGACGAGGCGGCTACCGCCGTTGATCTCGTCGCGAGCCCAAGACGAAGCCTTCTCGATCTCAGGCCTCAGCCCCGTGGCGTCGGCGAGGGCCTTCGCGGCCTGGTCGATGAGTTCGGTGCGGTGGGCGATCCACAACACCTTCCCGAAGGTGTACTGGGCCACGTACTGAGCCGCGGTGAACGTCTTCCCGCATCCCGTCGCCATGACGAGGAGGTTGTTCTTGCGGGACCCCCACGCCACCGCGTCGTTCGCCTCGTCCTGGTAGTAGCGGGTGGTGATGTGGGTCATGTCGTTACGAGCGTCCGCACCGCGAGCCACGCGCCCGTGACGAAGCCAGCGGAAGTGCCGCCTAGCACCGCGACGCCGAAGATCAGGTCGATGTAGAAGAGGAAGCGGTCGTCGTCGTCAGTCACTTGTTGGCTCCTTTGGCGGCGTCGTAAGCGGCGTTGGCGGAGTCGGCGGCGTCGAGGGCGGCTTCGAGGGCGTCGGCGGCGGCGGCGGCCTCAAGCTCCGCAATGCGGACAAGGCAATTGTCTCTCTGCTCCCGCAGCGACCAGATCGTGGCGCTACCACCGTCGCGGTGGCCGTTGCGGGCGCGCTCCACGATCGAGGCGAGGCGGTCGCGGTCGGCACGCTCGGCTTTCAGTCCCGTGATGTAGTCGGGCAAATCGGCCGACAAAAGCCCGCACGAGCCACTGGCAACGATGCATTCGTCTGCCTGCTGCTGCATGAGGTCGCGGTCGGCCTCAAGCTCCGCGATGCGGGCGGCCTGCCGTTCAATGAGCGATGCCGTATCCGCGCCGAGAGCCTCGCGGATACCCCTATCAATCTGCTCCGCGATGAACTGGCTTAACTTCCGCCCCTGTTCCGCAATATATAGGTCGTCGATGTTGTTCATCACTTGATCTCCTCGACGCCGTGCAGGAACTCGGCCAGGTCGACGACCTCGCGAGCGGCGAGATTCATCTTGATCTTGCTCACCCAGCCGATGTTGCCACAGAAAGAACAACCCTCGCCGCGAGCGTGGCAGTAAGGACACCGCCCCGAAGGGACGGCGGCCTCGACGCTATCGGCGAGGGTGTTGAATTGCAGGACGATGCTGTTGTAGTCGTTCTGCGTGATCGACGTACCGATCGACGCCTTGAGGCCCGTCAACAGGCCGCCAGTCGATTCGAGTCGGTACAAGATGCCGCTGAACTCGCTCAAGGAGGGCATCGGCTTAGGGGGGTCTTGGTTCATAACGCCAGCCGAGGCCGCTAAGCCTCGACCGACGCGAGTGGCGACGGCGTACACACCGCCATCGCGAGGAGAAAGAAGGGGTTCGGATATCGAAACCCGCCCAACCCCGCTAAGGGTTGGGCGAGCGAGTCATTCCACCGATGGCGAGAGCGGGGTCGCGGCCGTCGGAGGGGCCGCGTCAGCAGCCGCCGCCGCGTCGGGCTGACGGGAGCGGAAGGTGATGCCGTCCTGCCCCTGCGGGCCGACGCCAGGATTGACGCAGAGCGTGACCGCCTTGCCGATCCAGTTGTCGGTATTGTCCTGATTGAAGACCTTCGCGAGCAACTGGAGATTGGTGTTGTTGCAGGGGTAGAACTTGGTCCAACCCTTGAAGTGAAGACAGGTCTTGGTCTGGCCCTCCTCCTCCATTTGCTTGCCGATGGAGCGCTGGTCGATATTCTCGATGACGGCGTCCCACTCGGAGTCCTGGAGGTCGGCGGCCTTGAGGCGGGGGTTCTGAATGAGTTGGCTGATGTGAGGCATGGAGGCCCTTCTAGTAACGGCGGCTTGTCGTCAGGCCCACGTAGGCAAGGACAACTGAACCAGTGATTGAGGGTAGGATTGGGGAGGTCGACCCGCGGCTACGGCGGCGGTCGCGGAGACGTACCGCTGGAGACAAATCTCCATCAAATCGCAGCCGCGACTACTCGCCAGAGCGTCCAACTCGTAGACGGCGCAGGCGTAAGGCGGCTCCTTTTCGATCGCCAAGAACACGAACGTCGGGTGTTCAACGCCCGCTGCGGCGACCAGGCCGGAGCTGTACATGTAGTCTTGAAGGTGGTAACTGAAGTTGGCACAGGCGCGGGCGAAGCCGCGGGGGCTGGCGTCCTGGCACGACTTGACGTCGAGGATGAGCGGGTGGCCCTTCCAGTCCATCCGTAGCCAGTCGAGGCGGCCCTTGCACGGGACGATGGTGCCGTCGTCCAACTCGGTCTGCCAGAACTGAGCGACTTCGGCATCGCCCTCGCTCAACATCGCCGCCGCCAGGGGGTGGGCCATCGCCGACTCGCGCATCTGCAAGGCGAGGTCGAGCTGGTCTTGGGATACGATCGATCGATCGCCCACCCCCGCCTCAAACTCGGCGTGGGCTTCCTTGCCCAGAGTCGTACGGCGGTCGAACTTCGGCGAGACTACGTAGTCCAATTCGAGCCGGTGAGGCTCCAGAATCGCCGTATGGACCGCCCGCCCCAGCATCAACGTCTCAGGCTTCACGTTCCGCAGGCCCGTCTTGGCCTGACTGATGCCGTGAGCCTCGGTCTTCGCGTAGGGCTTGGCCCCGCTCATCGAGATCCGAGGGATCGCTCGGTAGGTGGGGTCGGGGAGGTCGTAGACGAGCCCCGTCTTGGGCTCGGAGAACGGCACGTTGGGATCAAAGTGGAGGGTCTTCACACTCTAATCGTGCGGCGAGGAGACCTCCTGAGGAAAATTGGGACAGAAAAAGTGAGCCCCAAATTCTTTTTCAATTGTGCGTTCGCAACACGGCATCTCGCCGCACGTAAACAAGAGAAGATTCGAGGACAAACTATGTACCTACTCTCAATACTGCTCCAAGACCAGAACAGTGCTGGTACGAGAACAGTTTCTATCGTAGGATCAGGCCTAGCCCACGTATAGGGCCTAGCCCACGTATAGGGGCTTCGCCTCGACCCGCCGCCACGCCGTTTGATGGCTGAGTGGGGTGTCGAGTCGGATTCGGGCGGCGGGCCGCGTACGGGCCGTCGTAGGGGGCTTAGAGAGGACGTCAGATGGAATCGTTGCTTGGTATCGTCTTTTTGCTGGGGTTCGTGGGCCTTCTAGCCCTCGTGGCGATGGGGACGGGCCGCCTGGTCGACCCGATCATCGACCGAGCCGACCGATGGATCAGCCGTCGCTTCTCGAAGCGTCCCTGATTGCTTCGCTGCGAGCCTGCTGGACCGTACGGAATCGGTCGATGATCCGCTATCGCTGCGAGGGGGTAGCCGCTCGGAGGAGGGTTTCGCGGGCTGCCCGCTCCGATACCACCATCGGGGTGTAGCGGCCTGCGAACAACGCGGCCACATCTCGCTGGGCGAAGCCGCCTGCGACGAGGCTCTTGTAGATGCTTTGCTTGTCGTCGACCAGCCCCTCGGCCGCGAGCATCGCACTGCGGAGCTGCATGAAGGCAATCTCCATACGTCGATTGACCCGATCGTAGACAGCGGTCGCCTTGTCGGGATCGACTGGGCCGAGGTCGCGGAGGACTCGGTTCATCTGAGTCGACATACCCTTCCTGATGTCCGCGTACTGCTTTGCGGCGCGGTAGGCCGCGGTCGGGATGTCACTCGTAAAGGGGCTGTGGCCCGTAAGCTTCGCCAGCTCGTCTCGGACGCTGTACCGCTCGCCCGTCGAGCGAACGCGAGGCTCGCCCCCGAACGCCCCTGCTCGATTGAAGTCCGACACCATCTTGGTGAGCCCAGGCTGGAGAGTCTCATAGGCGTTCCACCCGATAGCGGCGGCGATAGTTGCGACGTCGTCGCCCTTGGACCAGAGTTCACCGCCTTCGAGCCGCTGATTCATTCGAGTCTCGATCGCGACGGTCGCGAGGAATGACGTCTGGATGTACGGCCCGAACAGGCTCTGCGTAAAGTCGAATGCGAATTGCTCGGGGGTCATGTCATCCCGCTGCGTGAACCTGCTTACTGACCTAATCGCATTGCGAAAAGCCGAATGCGGGTCGGTGTAAGTCAAGTCTATTGTCGTAACTGATCTACCGTCTCGGCCCCAGTTAATCAAAGTGTTGTTACGAGCCCACGAGGGGCTGAGCCGACGGAAGCCCTCCTCTTCTTCGTCGCCCATCTCGGTGCCGCGGATCTACTCGATGACCATCTTCGCGACCGCGGGAAGGGCGGCGGCCTGCACGATACCTGACAACCTAGCGGCGGCGATCTTGTAATCGTTGTTCTTGATATCGATGCCGATCTGACGGACGGCTCGGGCGGTGGACAATGCCATCGCCGTCGGGAAGGCCACGAACTCGCCCATCGCAGGGAAGCGGCTCAGTCTCTGCGTCCACGCTGGAATCTTATCGTAGCTCGGGTAGGTGTCGGTCACGATGTCGGCGACCTCAACCTCCAACGCCTCGTACTCCTTGGTTCCTTCCTCGACCTTGCGAGACTTCGCGTACCGCTCCATCTCGATCTCGAAAGCGAACATCTTCCAGACAGAGTCACCGCCAGCGTAAGCTCGCTGGGCGAACTTGTGGAAAGCCAGCGGCAGAGCCGCAGCCTTACCGGCCTTTTTCCCTAGGTATTGCGCGAATCCGCCAGCTTTCAGCTAGGCTTCAATGGTACGAATGTCGATATCTTGATCGAGCATCCCAAGGCGACGCATTTTGCTAAGGTACGTGGCCCTCTTGTCGGACTGCAGGCCGACCGTATTGCCGACCCCAAGTACGATTTCCTGTCCGACCTTCGTGAAGATTCCTATGTTGCGTCGGGCGATGGACCAAGGATTCGTCGACGAGATGCCTAGATGGCCGTTGACGAATCCAAATGCGATGTTGCCAACCAAGTTGCGGACCATCGTCCAAGGAGAGTAGACGGTCTTGCCCAGGCGAGCCCACGCGTTCCCCGTCGCCACTGCGTTAAGTACCGTGCCCATCGACTGCGGACCCTTGCCGAGATCGACGATGGCTTTGATGAACGCGGGGTGAGCGTACAGTCCGTCGAGCTGCTTGTACTCAATAGGGAGCAAGAGCTTCTTGTGATCGATTCGTACAGCGTCGTCGGGGTGGTTCTCGAATGTGTGAAATATCTGTCCCATCCCCGCATCGCGAAGGTCGCGTACCGTGGACGCCGACTTATACAGGTAAGCCTACTTGGTCAGCGTCTTGGTCGCGTTGATGAACGGATCCTCGTACTATCCGAGGATTGCTCGGATTGCATCAGGGACGTCCTTTCTTTTTCGGACGATGTCTCTGAAGTTACCAGGATCGCCCGCGGACATCACCGATTCGATGCTGCCCTTGCTCGCGGCGAACTGAAGAATGTCCATCGCCATTTGATCGATGCGGGTATCGTCCCACGACTTCCAGTCGGCGTCAATAGACTTGAGCTTGACCGCCCGCGACTCGTTGGTGTTCGGGTCGGTCGACGACACGGTCATGTCGCCGCCGTTCTCGCGGTAGAACTCACGGAACTTCACGCGAATCGGGTGATCCGTCGGCAGCTTCCTGAACTCCTTAATGTAGTCAGGGTCGTGGAAAATGCGATAGGAGCGGTGTAGGTAGACCCCGCCGCCTGCGACGACTGCCCCGATACTGGTGAAGTAGCCCCCCAGCTTCGTCTACGCTTGGCCTATTTTGAGACGGATGTCGGAGACGATCTTCTGTACTTCGGAGGGGATGTCGTTCTAGTAAGCGTCCTCTTGATTGACGTCGAGCGTCGCCGACAGCTTTCCGTTTACTAGCTTGGTCTGGTCCTGGGTCAGCTTGGCCCGCTTCATCTCTCGGCGCAGCTTCTTGGCGAGACGGAGCCCCTCCTCGATGTCGGCGGTGGCCTCATTGGCCCGCTGTCGCGGAATGCGAGCCAGGTCAGGAGGCAGGATCCCCCCACTGCGGAATGCCCCCATGATGCGACGCTGGATCGTGGGCGAGTAAGGCTTGGGCGTACCGTCCGCTTCGAATATCTCCTACTTGGTGTCGACGGTGGCGTACTGAATGCCAGCCCTCGCGAAAGAAACCGAGCCCGCCTAGGATCGCCCCGTCGGCTGGAACGTCCGTTCGGCGTCAATCTTCACGTCAACTCGGGCAGCGATCGTCGACTCGTCGAAGGAGCGGGACTCGGACGGGTACAGCTTGGAGAATTCTTCCGTCTCGCGTGATACGATTTCGCGATCAAGGTTGTCCTTGAGCTGCATAAGGAAATCAGGCTGCTTAAGTCCGAAGCTGATGTAGATGCGGTTGATGGCGTCGCGGATCGACTGCATCACCGAGCGAGGCTGGTTGAGGATGGTTTGGACCAGCACGTCGCGGGCCTTGGAGCCCTTCTCAGCCACCGCCTACCGAACGACGTTTGCGACCGACTCGGATCGGCCCTCAGCCGACCCCATCCAAGTATCGAACGAACCGCGTTCGGCCTTTTCCTCCTCAGTGAACGTGTCGTAGTAAGACCGACCCGCGGCCTGAAGAGCCTTTGGATCCTACTTTCGGATGGTGGCCGCCATCTCCTCGTAGGCGGTCGTGCCCTCGGTGATGTGGATCAGCTCCTCTGCGACGATGGCCTCGGCCGCCCTCGCGTCGAGTCGATTGGTGCCCTTGGTTCGAGGCAGGGCGGAAAGGTTCAGGACGATGTGGCGGCCGTCGCCCAAGTTCCGTAGGCGGGCGGCGGCGGCTCGATTCGCGGTGCCCGAGGCCGTCACGAACGTCACACGTACGCCAGCCCTTCCTAGGTTTTTCTTGAGGTTCAGGAGGATGCCGCGAGGCTTCACGACTCGGACGGAGCCGTCGCCCGTCTCGCGGGCGAATTCGGCCGCGGCCCCGAACTCCGAGTCTTCTCCCGCCCTGGCCTAGAGCTGCTCAGCGTATGCCGTAGCTCGCTGGGCGCCGCGTTCGGCGTCGACCGCGACGAGGCGGTCCGCTTCGCGACGGACGGCGTCCCCGAACGCCTTATCCAATTCGGTGGCCGTCGGCTCGGACGGGCGACGACGGACGGTTGCCGCATCTTCACCCGCCTCGCGAGTCGTGGCGGCCTACTCAGATCGGGACCGCAGACCAGCCTAGTACGATTCGAACTCCTCGGCCGTCAAGGGCTTGATCGATCCGTCGGGATTACGACGATGCCGCGGTCGTCTTCGAGCTGGGTGCCTGCATCCTCGTCAATCGTGGAGTCGGCTTGATCCAACTGAATAGGGCTAGACGGGTTGTCCGCGGGGGCTACGTCCTACCCACCAAGAACGCGACCGCGGTCCCTAGCCTCGCCTTCGGCAAGTACCGTGGCGGGGCGAGCCCTACGGGGGTCAGGCATCGTGGCCGCGGGACCAGGTGTTCGACCTCGGGCCTCCAGACGATCGGCGTCGTCAAGAGCCGTTTCGGGCATTCGCTGGTCGGTGGCGGCGGGGCGGTCCGATGCAAACTCGCTACCTCCAGTGACCTGAGCCCGCTCGACGGAGGCATCGATGCGGTCTTCGTTCACGACTGCGTCAATCTGCTGCTGGTCCCTTGCGGTGATGCCCGCGGTGGCCTCGGCGAAGTCGTCCTCGGTACGGTCTCTCGTGCTCATCTGGGCTACGTCAGGGTCGCCGTCGATTACGCCCTCGGGCTGCTGCATCGATCGAGCAAACTGAACCGCCGAAGCTCGACCGTCGGCCGAGGTGAGATCGACTCCGTTTGCTCGCTGGAACTCCTAGGGGGTCGTCCCCGCTTCAGCCAAGGCCGAAGCAACCTCTCGCCGACTCGGTCGGTCGCCGAGGTTGGCTATTGCTCCGATCGCGGTAGCCGAACCGGACACCGCTCCGCCGACGGCGGCTCCGAGGGCGAAAGTCCGTCCTCGCTCCTTCAGCGAGTCCATCGTAAAGAATTCAGGCACCAGTTCGGCCGTTCGTTCGTCGCCCGATCTACGGAATGCTGCTTGCACATCGAAGATCAGGTCTTCGATAACCTCCGTCGCCCCCTCCGCAGCGGCGCCAGACAGCAACCGCATCGCCGTGCCGCGAGCCCCTTCGAGCAGGATCGCCTTGCCCGTCGGCAGTCGGGAAAAGACTTCCGCCGCCACTCGTTCGGTGGCAATAGCGATGACGCCTCGGGCGACGCCGTCGATGGTTGCCTAGTTAAGTGATTCTTCGTAAGAAAGACCCGCGTCGCGGAACTGATCGAACGACTCACCGAACTGGAGCCCACCCGCCCGAACGCCAGCCGAAGTAGCAAACGCCATCTTAGCCAGATTCGGGTTGCCAGTCGTCGTCAGGGCGAGGGCCGCTACCCCCGCATCAAACGTCATAGGGGCTGCCGTTTCAATGACGTCGGCCAAGAAAGACTCGGCCCCACTAAGATCGGGGTCTTTCCCCTCGACGGTTCGGGTAATGATCCCCGCCCCCGCCAAGAACTCACCGAAGGCGGCAAGTGAGTTGTCGCCGTCATCAGGATCTCCGCCGAACCGCATCCCCACGCCGCGGATAGCCTACCCGAGCCCTTCGTTTATTTGGCCGAGTCCACGCTGTACGGCGTTCCCTACTACCGTACCCTAACCGCTGTCGATGACGCGGCGATTCGGGGAGTACGGACCTTCTCTGGCTACGAGACGATTCGTGTCGAAGGAGCTAAGGCTGTCCCCCTTCGCGATCTGCTCTTGGAGGTCGGACGTCTTCTGATCGAACGAATCAATCGTCCCGTCCTAACCTAGCTGGAGCCCCTTGGCTGCGGCGAGTCGACGGCGAATGTTCAGCGGAATTTCAGGCACGCTTCAATCCTTGTTAGTAAATCAGCCGACCAGCGGCGTGAGTCGATCCCACACTTGACGACGTTCGTGGTAGCGGTGAGTCGATTCGATTTCAGTTTCGGTGAGCATCTGATTGTAGGGCTTGGTACGAGCTTCAAGGTCGTTCAGGGCCTTCGCCCTATCCTCGTCGCTCAAATCGATGTTGGACCGAATCGGTCCAGCCATCTTTCGGAATT
>FUWD013231133.1_pt1 | contig 14841 bp, 19 predicted proteins | sample 1063281 | NCBI WGS metagenome assembly FUWD01 (sample SAMEA79048168, study PRJEB19326) | metagenome | biome: marine | reverse complement strand
TTTCCGCTTCGCAATGGCGCATTAACTTGCTTTGTATAAAAATACCGATGAGTTGGGATTGTGCGAGAAATAACTTCGCCTAAGGGCCTGATTATTCTTGTAGTTTCAATCGTTACATTTAATGTCTCATAGCTTTCCCCTCGCCCGCCTTCAGAGACCCCGGTGACGCCATAAAAAACGCAGTCGAAATAAACGTGGGTTGCGTCTTGCGTCTCTGTTGGCGGATTGAACAAATAAAGATTTGCGTATCCTTCCGCCCTGTAGCCCGGACGCAAGACCTGCCTGGCGTCCCTAATCTTATCTTTTCGGATAGCGTATCGCCGTTGCAACTCGGTCAGGTTCGATTGTCCAGTTGTAACCTTGTCCCCGGCCTGCCGGATAAGCGTGTCCGCGCCTAGATATTTGATGTTAGCGCCGTTGTTCATGCCATTACCTGTTGCGGGAGTTTGGGTTCAATTTTTTCAAGGATTGCTTTGATCGCGGTTACGATTGATTCCATGGATTGCGCTTCTGGCTTTTTGGAGTCTGGCCCCTTGCCTTGCTTGCTCTCGCCTTCGATTTCCTTTTCGGCTTGTTTCTTTTTTTCAGACTCCCCCTTCATCGCATCCATTCGCGCATCAAGCTCTTCCCTAAGAGTGCCGCCCTTTGTCCTGTCGGCCATTGGGATATCCCGATCAGCGTCAATTTGCTTTTGCCTTGCGGACTTCCCGAGGTTCCTGATCTTGTCTGCTCGCGGTTGCCGACGGATTGACGGTTGATTTATTTCAACCGCATCGGCATCGGCGGCATCGGCGGCATCAATAGGTCGCTCTCCTCTTTGCCGGGAAGTTGTTGGAGCAACCGGCGGCCCGTCTGGAGCAACCGGCGGCCCGTCTGGAGCAACCGGCGGCCCGTCTGGAGCAACCGGCGGCCCGTCTGGAGCAACCGGCGGCCCGTCTGGAGCAACCGGCGGCCCAATGAAATCCGCTGCCGAAATGCCAGCCAAGCCATCCTTAACTCCTTCTGTGATTTTCTCGCCAATGCCTTGCGCCGATTGTGAAAGCGCAACCTGAGCTGCGGATTCGGCTTTTTGATAGGTGTCATATGCGCCAAGAACATCTTCCACAATGTAAGGAGTTGTGCTTTGCGCATAATCAAAAGCATCTTTAATTGATTTGCCCGCTACCTGCATTCCTACTCTTGCGGACTCAGACGCAACAATCATTGCGGAATTTGCCTCAATCAATGGCTGTACCCCGGCCTGAAGAGAAGGGAACACTACCGACAACGCATTGATAACATTCAGTGCCGCATCAATCAGTATCTTATTGAACTCAGACCCAGCATAAAATAGCCCTTGGAAAAGTAATGTTGTAACATTTGGGATTAAGTCCGCGCCAGCCAGATTAAAGAAGTTTTCTCCAACTGCAACTGCGTATTGAGCCATTGCTATCAGCTCATTCCCGATGTCTTTCACTCTTCCGTACATCTTCAGTCCGATAGCCTCAGCCGACGCGCCAAAGTTAGAAATTAACGCGGCTAGACCTTCTCCAAATGACGCGCCGGAACCAGCTGCGTCTAATGTCGTTAACGATCCGATAAGCTCATTGATTGCTGGCAAAACTTCCGAGAGAAGCCCTGCAGAAAATTCTGTGCCTTTACTTTTAATGGCAGCAAAACCATCGCCAAAATCATCAAACGCTTGATTTGATTTATCCAAAACGTCACGCAGCTTCCAAGCTGATCTTTTGATCGCTGGATTTGCCCATCAAAATCTCTCAGAGCGGAAGCAATTTAGACCCGGACTTTCCAAAACGCCCATGGCTGCGCAGCTCTTTTTGTCGGTCATCAATTGCAGCAATCCCGGCAGACATGATTTGCATTTGCTCCGTGGGTAATTTGCCCTCCAGGTCTGCGGCGGTTAGGCCCATGAGCGCGAGCGCGTCAACCGCCTCGGCGGTTCCTTCGGACGCGTCTTGGATAGACTTCTGCATTTTTGCAATAGCCGGACCAACATTCTCAGCTCCCGCTCCTGCATTTTGAAACGACCTTTCCAGAATTGCCAGATTGCCAGCCGTGTCTCCCGTGCTGGAAGCCAAGTCGTTCAACCGTCCTCCCATGTCGAGCGCGTCGGAAAATGACGAAATGACTGCCCGCACCGAAATGAAGGCGGCAGCCATTCCAGCAATCGACCCCATAGCGCCCTTTATGCCGCTGCGAAAAGCCTTAGCGTCGGCCCCTATTTTGAAACTGAGTGCTTCAACGGCCATTGACGTATAGCCCCGGATATTTTGCGGCGATGTCTTTGGCTTTTTTAAAGACGCCTTTCCGCATATTTGTTTTGAAGAATGAAAGTCTGCCTCTGATCGCGCCAGACAATGCCCGCACGATTCCGGGAGCGTAATTTCGCAGAGACGTGCCTTGGATTGTGTATCCCGATCCGCTCCCGGTCTCGCTGCCGCTTGCGTCGATGGGGTAGTCTCCCTTTTTGGTTGTGGCCTTCCGAACTTGTCCGGCGACCTTGATCGTCAAATTAAGTTCCTGCGCAATTTGCAGCCAGATTTTGCGGAGCCAATCCTCGCACTTTCAACTTTTCGACGAGGCTTCGTTTTTGCTCACGCTTAATCATTGCCCAGGTTGCGTCTGGGTATTTGTGGCTGAGCTTGTAAAGTTTCCCGTTGATGTTTTTCCATCCCTTCGCTTCCTGCGCGGCTTTAATGTCTTTGGCTTGCGCCATTGATGTACGCCGAGCCGCCCCTTCGAGAATCTTTTCCGTTTCGTTTCTAACGACTGTTCGGAAATCCTTGCCGGAAACTCGCGCCAATTCGCGCAAAGCTCCAGCCATTCGGCTCGCGTCCATCTCGATTGTTACAGTCTTAGCCATCAAATATAGAGTCTATGTCAACACTGTCCCCGGCCCACCTTAGCCCTACGCCGGCGCGGAAAAGAATCGTGTCGTGAATTTGGATGATAACCGCCGCTGGAATTTCCCACATTATTGATTGATAACTCCATCCGGTTTCCTTAGCGATTGATGAAACTACCCACGCTGACCAACCCGGCGACCAGCTTTTTTTTTAGGCCCCGGTGCGTCTGTGGACTTGGTTTGGATTCGAGCAAAATCTTGGCACATTTTCTGAATGATTGGGGTGAGCTTGGAAATGTCTGCCATGATCGCTCCGTTTTCGGTCAGATATTCATTTACGAATTCGCGCCATGCCACGCGCCCCTCCCATGCCATGTACCGCGCCCGCCTTGCTGCCTGTCTGTCGGCCTGGTGGATTAAAAGGAAACCAATGACATCCGAAACGCCAGCATTTTTAGAGCTTCCAGTGAAGAATCTGTTTTGGGTTTCTTGCAGCAAGTCCAGCGTCCCAAAGGATAGCGGGGAAAGCGCAATTCCATTAAAGGAAATGGAATCATGTTGCGTGAATGCCCTGCGCTGGGGCGCGTCGTGGTCGTCTTCGAGAAAGTCGGTGTCGTCGTTCATTTGGTATTTTGGTTTAGTTTTTAAGAGTGATTGATAAGTGCGGTCAATTGTTCGCGGTTGGCCCCCTCGCGATAAATCACAGTTCGACCGCCAGAAATTTCCTTGGCAATCATCGCCTTTTGATTGCGACCGCAATGCATAAGCGTCGAGCCGTTGTTGAGCCCGGAGCGGGCTGCGTCAAAAGCAATTAAAACGTACTCCTCTGCGGTGACTCCGCGAGCAGCAAGGATTTCATCAACTCGGCCTGGCAGGTCCACCTTGTTGTTGAAAGCGTTGAGCATATCCACCGCCTTCACTCCTTGGTGCTTAGGCTCAAGTCGGAAAGATAACGTCTCCCGGCCCTTAGCGATGATTCTGGAAATACCAGTGATTACTTCTTCGCCGTTTTCAATTGCGGTTTTCAGTCCGAAGCCTGCCGCCGTCATTGCTGCGGCGAGCTTTAGGTTATCGGTCAAAAAAAATTGATCGCGTTTTTCCTGCGGGAGTTTGTTCATTTGGTATATGTCGGGCCACGAAGGGCCGGGTCATTTTTAAGCTGAGATGCCGCCCCATGAGGTCAAGCTAATGGTCACGCGTTGGAAGTCCGTATTGCCGAGCCTGAGTCCTTTTGCAGTGATGTAATACGTGCCAGCGGGAGCCCCGGTTACGGAGAGCGCGTCATTGATTGCAAGGGCCTCGGAGTTGTTCACCCCTTCAATTGTCCCGGTGATTTTGGGGGCGTAAATTGCAGCGGAAACAAAGTCTCCATCTTCATCAGCAACTTCCGCAATGCTGCGGATTTCGTCAAAAGAAGCGGATTGAACCACCAATCCGGTGACGGTTGGAGCCCCAAAAGAAAGTGCGGTGCCGAGGACAGTAGAAGCCATACCACTGCGGCGGTGTCAAATTAACGAAGCCCGCCGTGCAAGGTGAGGTTGCGCGTCCTCACGAAACGATTCCCTTCGATCGCTTGCTCTCTGCCCCCGGTGACAGCACCATAAATTGCGAGCGTGCTAGTCGTTAGCTTTGCCGAAAGTCCTGAGTCCTCCACCACACAATCTATTCCAGAAACGATCCGGGTGTCTTTGCTGGACGAGTTTTGCTGTTTGGCGTCGATGTAGGTTATGATTTCAACCGCCACCTCGTAAACATTTACCGAAATGAGATCGGGCGTCTCTAGGATTTCCGCTCTCACCACCACGCGGGGAAGGATTGCATTATCTTCGTCGCCGCCTTGCATATACGGTACGACCTGGACGCCGCCAGTGATCGGCATTTGCCTAGTAATAAGCCTGCAAAGCCCGTCCTCAATTAATCTGTCCAATGTGTTGCTCATGAGTAGGGAGCGACGAGGGTAAGAAACCAGGAAACCTCGTCTTTAGTGACTGGCCTTCCGACTTTATGCAGGACTTCGTTTACGAAAATATCTTCGTCCGGCTCCGGGTCACCTCCAAGAACCTGAGAAAACGGGATCAAAATGTTCCCGTCAGCTCTTGCTCAAATCCGCCAGCGGCAAGAACGTCCGATTCAGAAAGCTCTGATAAATGCCGGTGAATGATTTGTTCCGAAATGTAAACTTTGTCGGAATCTCCGCCACAGTCTGCGCCAATCCGGCGGCCATCAAATCGGAAAATTCGCTCATACAAAGGGCACGGTGTCACATTACAAAAAAGACCTCGGAGCGGGATTGCTGCCGAGGTCTTAATTTGCTGGGGTGAATTACTTATCCTAGGAGGATAGCCGCGTGCTCTGGTTTTTCCATCGCCCAGCCCCAAAGGGCATGAACGCGGTAGAGCACCATTCCGTCGCCAGGATAGACGCGGAGATCAAAGCTGATTCCGGTGCGGGGATCAGTGATGATCTCGCTATCAATGGCAAGGTCGCCTTGGCGAGGGAAGATTGGCAGACGAGTGGCGAGGGTAAGCGCGTTGGCCGAGAAGGCCAAGTTGCGGACGCTGGTAGCGTTAACCGTGATTGCCTTAGTGGCCGCGCTCATGGCGATTCGCAACCCAGGGGCTGCAATGGTGACGGTGCCGCCGCCAGAGACATCAGCGTCTCCACTGACCACCACGTATTTGTTTACGTCGCCAACGAAGGAGAGGATGTCGCCAGCAACAATCGTTCCGGTCCCGGCAGAAGCCAAGGTCAAGACGGTTGCGCCAACAGCGTACCCGGCAGTGTCAGTGGTTGCGCTCGATCCGGTTCCGGCTGTGCCGTTGTAAATCTGAGCAGATTCACGGACTGCGAATCCGTGAAGGCTCAGAAGCTCGCCATCGCGAAGAGTCATCGTGGTTGCCGCCTCGTTGGCTTTGGTGAGTTGTCCCAATGATCGGAGAGCCGCGCCTGCGCTGGTGTTGATAACCAAAGACCGACCGGAAGCCGGAGCACCATTATCGTCAAGGATTTTCTTGGCTTGCGCCGAATCTCCGAGAGTGGTGGCAAACGGGGTAGTGCCAGCAGTGCCATAAGCGCGGGAAGCGCCAAGGGCAAGTGCGTCGCAAACATCGTTTTCCATCTCATTGACCAAAACCCGAAAAGCCTGGGCGATTTGGTCTTGCTGGATGGACATCGAACCGGGGCCTTGGTCCACGCCGTATTCCTCTTCGCCGGTCCAAGAAAAACCTGCGTACTTGTTTTTCGACAAGGACAACTCGACATTTCCGACCGTCTGATCAATGGCAGCGGGGACGCTCATTGCCGGAGTGTACGTCGCAGTCGTATTGACTGGGACAACGGACGACCGAAGGGTTTGTCCGGTGGCAAGGCGGTCGGCCTTAGCGTTGCGATTGACGCCGGGAATCGCTCCAACGAGTTCGCGAGAAACTACGTCGAGGGCTTCGTAAACGTCGGGGATCAGGTTTGAGAGGGTGTTGGCCATGGTATTTTATTTGTGTGAGATTGGAGTTTTTTACTGGTTGGAAGTGATGCCGCATTTTTCGCGGAAAGATTGCTTTTCTTTGTCGGTCATTGCCTCGACTTCGGCCATAGTTTTAATGAGCGGATCGGAGGCGGGTGCAGGCGCGTGCTCGACTTCTTGAGCGGATTGTTTCGGCGCGTTATATTTTTCCTTTGCCATATTCAGGAAATTTTGCCGCCGGATTTACAAAAAGCCAAACGGTCGGCGGGGCTCATAGCATTAAATTCGGCGCGGTCGATAGGCTCGGCAGATGCGACAGGTGCTCCGCTAACCACGGTCTCGACGGGAGCGTGTCCGTTACTGGCAACCACTCGGGCAGCTTCGGCATTTACTTTTTCAGGGAGCGCGGCCACTTCGGCAACCGCCACTTCGAGCTTGCCGGAAAGGTCAATCTTTTCGGCTTCGAGAGCGTCAATGGCTTCCTGTTTAGGAGCGGCTTCGATCTTAGCTTCAAAATCCGAAACGCTGGATTTCAGCGCGGAGATTTCAGCGTCTTTTAGTTCGACGGTTGCAAGCGCCTCCGTGAGTTTTCCGACAACTGATTCGAGTCGGTCCGACTGGCCGGTGATTTTGGAAAGGAAATCTTGTAGGTTCACGCCATGGTTGGCGTGTCAAATCAGATTGCCGCCGGGGAGGCTCCCACAACGTCCGCGAGCCCAAGCAAAACTGCATCGCTGCCGCCATACCAGCCAGCGCGGAAACCTCATCATGCACCTGGCGATTTGCAGAAACGTGGGAGCGAAACATCCCGCCCATGCGATTGACATTATCTTGCAGGAATTCGCGCTGGTCTTCGGTGAGGCTCGGCCCGTGCATTGTGCTTTTAAGATCGCTCCCCTCGCTGACGATAGGATCGAACTCCAGCCCCATCATTTCCCATGCGCCTGACGAATCCACCCAAGGTAGTATCACGCCTATGTTGCCAACCATTGCGCTCTCGGTCGCAACAATAGCGGTGCATCCTGCGGCTAGGTAATAAGCAGCGGAACACATAAGGCCGTCCGTGAAAGCTACCGTGAAAATGCTTGTCTCGTCGCGGAGCCGTGAAATGGCCTGCGCCGCCTCATGGCAACCCATGCAAGCCCCGCCTGGTGAGTCAAAAAGGAAATTGATCCGAGCCGCCCCAGCTTCCTTGGCTTGCTCGATCTCCGCCACGATGTCGCCGTACGAAGTATTCCCGCACGATTTCTCAATGTTTGACAGGTGCGGCCCCAACACGCCGAGAACGTAAATTGTCGCTGTCCCGGTCATTTGGTCAAAAGCCATGTCTGGACGCTGCCGGATAAAATCCGCAAAATCTTCCCCGATGTCTGCGCCGGTTTTTGCCATTGCGTTTTCCAGCAATGCCCGGACTGAGCTATAACCCGCCGAGGAAATGAACCACGGCTGGTGATTGACGGCTTCGTGAATGCGTTGGAATCTCATGGGGTTGTAGTCTGTGTCTTGGTCTCCTCTGTCGTGTCAGTCGTGGTCGCCATATCATTTGGGGTAAACATTTTCATCTCCCTATCCTCAATAATGATTCCGGTCTCCTTCTCAACTGCAGCTTGCGCCCGCTTACGCGTAGCAACGTCCATTGCCCTCTTCCGGCAAAAATCTGAATAGGTGGTATTGCCGTCCTCCTCAACAATGGTCGAATCAAGAATCAGTCCAAATTTGTTATCCTCCCGGCGCTGTTGACGATCCCGGCCTTCGTCAATTGAGATCCGGGGCGGCTTGGTGAATCCCCATTTGAGAAATCCGCCCTTGTCCTGCCCCGGGTAAGCCGGGAGCATTCCGTTTTTGATGGCAACTGAAATTGCGTAGCCAACTTGCCGACGAGCGCAAGGTTCCAGCAGCGATTGCCGATCAGTAACCGCGATGCGGGCCTTGGTGTTTTCGGTGCGTTGGCTGGTCCCGTTCGCTTCGCCGGGTTTCCAGCCCCACGAATAAGGCCAGTTTGCCGCCGCTAAACATTTGCGATACGTCCGGTCCTGAAATGATTCCCAATCTGCGCCGGGACGATTGTTAATATGTTGCTCCAATTTTTGCCCGGAGCTTGCCTTCATGTATCGGATCAATCCGCCGTACATCGTCTTGACTTCCATTCCGTCCGGGGTGCCGTCGTTAGATTGCAGAGAGAGCGGGTCATCCTCAGATGTATCGCCCTCGCCGGTCTCGTTATATCGAGCAACCCGATGGCCGAAGCAATCAAGCCAGCTTGCTGTTCCCATTCGTCCGACTGAGCAATCACGCGGAAATCTTCGATGCATGAAGAGAAAATCGGGAAGCCCCGAGCCTGGTCGTTCCATTTTGGCTCGAAAGTGTGGACAACATAATTTGCCGCCAAGTCTTCAAATTCGCCGTTTGTCTCGCCGAGTTTTCGATAAGCCATCGGTCGCTCGTTGCGGGTCATGATTACGCCGTTGCGCATGATAAGTCCTTTATAGTCACCGTCTTTTAAAACTTGGTCGGCTGCGGAAAACCTTTCCCATTGGCCGATTTGGCGATTGGGAATGTCCTGAACCATTGGCCATCCATTGTCAGACTCCGAGAGCATTTTGATCGTGTCACCAGCCCGGTCAATGGCAACGGATTGCTGATAAAGATTCGTCACAAAATCGTAATTGGTGCCGCGAATGTCGCACGTCGGGTACCATTCTTCGATCAGCCACCTTCGAGCTTCCTTGCCCCATTCTTCGTCCGCGCCAAAGAACACGGGGAGCCATGCATTCCCGACCGCAAACATTGCCTTTTGGCAAATCACGCCTTCGACGACGCCGAAATTTGCATAAAGTTTATCGGAAAGAAACGATGTCGTGAGCCAGTCCCGATAGGTAATCAATTTCTTGAGCGGGTCAAGCACGCGGAGCGGAACAGATGGGACACGGCCACCGCCATTTTCTGCCGCTTTTAGAAAAGTTCGGGAAGAAATTGCGTTGCCGTATTGATCGAGGATGGCCATATCAGCAAAAGAAAACTCGAGCTTTGTTGGTGGCGCGACGGGTTAAAAATGACGCAAGCTCGACAGTGGTGTGAGAATCAAACCAGGAAAGGGTTTTATCCGCCGCCGTCATAATCACGGCAACCGAAAGCGCGGGGTCAACCTGAAATGAAAAGCTCTTGTTTGTTGCGCTGGCGGAAATCATGACCTTGCCGGAACCTTTAACAATCTCGAACTGGCCAGTCACAAGGGCCTCGATTACGCCGCGCCCTTGGAGGCTGGCTATCCTGAGTAAAACGCTAACGAGTGGAGTCACACACTAGAGAGAGTGTCAAAGGTGGGGCGGGTATTTCATGCGGATAAATCAAACAAAAACCCGGCCGCGAATTTCTTCAACGAACCTGCCCCGCGCCCCGCCTCTGACAAGACTGCCGCCGTGTCAATGACTGCTTTCTTCGGTCTCCGGCTCCGGTGCCCCTACCAACTTGTAAAGAAACGCCATGAAGGTAATTCCGATCTCGCAATCCCAGTAATGGTTGGGACGCTTTCCGATCTGCCGCCAGATTCCGCGCTTGCTGTCCTTCGTTTCTGACTCCATCGAATCGACGTAAAGCTGGCAAATGTCGTCGGGGATCTGGTGCTCCTCCATCGCCCGCAACCGTGAGAAAACGTCTTTGAAATACGTGTTGGAAAACTCCAGCACCTTGATCTTTTGGCCCTTTACGTGGTGCGCCTTGCCTGTCATGTATTCGATTACTCGCTGATACGGGACAAGCAAGGTCGCCCGTTTCCCTCGCGTCTTGGTAAAGTTGTTAATGTCCCGGCCACGCATTGCGCTCCATTTGTATTGATGGCAAAAATCCAAGGCATCTGATTTCCAGTTGCCGACATCGAGCGCGAAGGCCCCTGACTTCAGACCGTAATGCTTCACCGCCTCGTCCACCTCCTCAATTTTCTGCAACTCCTCGCAATACACCAGCCGGGACCCGCCACCGCCAAACGCGCGAATGCAAACAGGGAAGCGGTCCTTTTGCATATCGGCAAACCCAAAACGCTGATCTTCGCCGTTAATTTGCGGTGCCTCTTCAGCCGCGCCTTTGTCGTAGTCCTCAACCCGGTAGCCTGCCGCGCCCTTAGTGTTGACTATCGGAATCTCTTTGTCCTTGATCGTCCAGAATTTCGCCTCTTCTTTTTGAGTAAATGCTTTCAACTCCTCAATGCTCCCGCGCCGCAAGGAATCTTTTGCGCGTAAAAAGCTCTCGATTATGTCGGCCCAATCACGCCACCAAAGCGTATAGCCGGAATAGCGGAACGATTCATGCCCCGGAGAATTGTTGAAATTGGTTTGCACGTACTTCCAATTCTGCACTAGTTCCCGGCGCACTCGCTCACGGTTTTCAATCACGCCGTCACACTCGGGGCATTGCATTCTCACCGTCTGCCGGACCGCTTTCCAGTTCCATTCTTTGGTTTCTATGTTTCGAGTTTCTGGAGTTTCGTCCCAGCACAAAATAAATTTCCCGTCATCTTCCCGCCGAGTCTCCGGTGAAAAATACTTTTCGCAATGCGGACATTGAACATGAAAAATTTTCTGCGTCCCTTGATGCCACCACGCGCCCCATTCATCCCAATCAGACTCCCCATATTCATTTGCAATCTGTTCGCCACCCTGTGAAACACTCAGCACTTTCTTATTTCTGACTGCATTTGCACGGCGCAAAATCTCCGCCATCGTTCCCTTTTTCCACCGCCACATTTCGTCATTCAGAATGTAGTGAATCGTTTTTGATTGCAGGCCGGAGAGCGATGGTCCTTGGATCTGAATAAACATCGCGGGAGTGATGATGTGTTCCTTGGTAATGTCGTCCCGCCCAAGCCCTGCCACGATGTCCCGCGTGCCTGGAGACTCACGCAGGCACGGAAGAAGCTTCGTCTTTGCGAAAAACGCGGACTCAGAATCCGTCTGCGTTGTAATCATCATATTCCCCGGCCTCTTCTTTAGTGCCCTGGCAACCGCGATTTGCTCGAAGCCTGTCTTGCCGCCTTGCACCCCAGCCAGCACGATACGCCCCATATTTAGGATCGTCCCATGCCCGCATTGGTTCAATGAGCATCGGGATATTATCCCGCTAAAGTCTCAGCAATCGGCGAACCTGGGAATCGCACGTACTTTTCCGCCCACTCATCCAACGGCAAATCGTCATCTTCGGGAATCGAAGCGAGCAGGGATTTAGAAATAAAGCTCATGACTAAATGGTTTTCAACATATTCTTGAAATCGTTTTTGAACTTTTTCTTGCGGGGTTGCGCAAGCGATTCAATTTCAGGAAGGGATCGGTCAGAATAAATTAATGGATGATCTCCGAATTCTTTTTCAATTAACGAATCAAACTTTGCCATGATTGATTCGCACTCTTCTTTGATTGCCGACTTCAAAACCACGGCGTCGCTTTCCCGAGAAAAACGAAGCTCTGCAAGCATCCTTTGCGCCCGGACCAACCCGCGCTTTTCTTCGAGAATGTCGTCAACCTCATCCGCAAAATCTTTAGAGTTTTGAATAGCCCACCTGCCAAGCTCCAGCGCGTTGATCCGCCCGTCGTCACGAAATGCCGAGCATCCCTCTTTCTTCCATCGGCCTAAAGTCCGTCGGTCGCACCCAATATGTTTTGCCGTTTCTGATATTGACTGGAACCATTTCGGGGCGGTCTTGATAACCTCTGGCATCCCAGACATCTCATCCATCGTTGCGTCCTGTTCCTTCTCGGCCAGTTCAACGGCTTTCTCTTCCCGCGCCGACAGCGACTTCCCGGCTTTTACTTTTTCGAGTGCTCGATTGAGCGTGATCCTCTCGTTTGCTATCCGTACCTTTTCGGCAATCTGAGATTTTGACGACTTCTCTGCCGTCGCTGGTGCCTGCTTTTTTTTTATCGCCATGCAATTGCGTCAATGTCAAATGTCATTTTATCTTAATCAACTTCATTCCGTAGTTGTTTATTCCCTTCGGTATGACAATACCATGCTTTCTGATAAGCCTGTTTTTTTGAAACGGCTTATAATTTACATGATGCTGCCAACGGCCCCAGCGTCGCCTTATTGTGCATACGTCGGGATGTTGCCGCTGCAAGGATTTTGCCATTTCAAGACGCCCATCAAACCCTGCGTCCTGCTTGTAAAGTAGATCGGTGTTCCCCCCTTTCATCTTTAGTGTTGCCTGCTTGTTACACAAAAAACCGTTAAACAAAATGGTGCAATGTCCATCTTTCAGAATTCTCAAACTCAGGTCGGTATCTTCATTGTATCTTCCCCGCCAACGATAGCTGATTTTATTTGAAAGAAGTATGCACGAATAAATTCTTGCATTCAGGCAAAATGGAGTCTTGACCGTGCCTTTAGCCGTTGATGATTCGACCACCGCGAATGATCCATATTGAAACCCCGCCATATGAACATTCATGTACCTCTCAACAAATCCCTCGGCTATCGCAAAAATAGACCCGTCAGAAACTTTAATCTTGTCTCCTTTATACAGCCGGACAAACCCTCTCAGGTTGTCATCCATAATCCAATGTCGACCGTGGCTTCGCTTATCGAATGTTCCCAAACCCAATTTCTCGCAGGTATGCCGCCTGACCTAAATTCGAGAAAGGTAAAACAAGAATCTTTTGTGGATCAATCACCGATGCATATTGCGCAAATTCATGCGGCTCAATTACAATTCGATAATCAACTCCAATTGATTCTAGCGCGATGCTTGTATAGCGAGTTTTCCACCGTCCCTTGCTGATTATATAAATCGGGAATTTAGGATTCATTCTGGTTGCCCAATAAACTGAGAGTCTTTTTCGTTGCCCTTTGGTCGCGATGGATACCAAATAAATTTAGCGGAGTCCGGGAGCAATTGACCGATACATTTTCCAAATGCAATCACCGCGGCCTCGCTTGGAAAATGTACAATTATTGTTCGGACTCCTTTTGGCTGGTTTTCATATTCGGGCATATCTTCCCATTCCTGTTCTGGATTTTCTACAAAATCGCCCGGCGTGATGATGTTTTCCAGTTCTTCGTCCGTCCATCCGCTGAACGTCAAGCTCGTTAAGTCGATAGACTTTAATTCAGTGATTTCGATTTTAAGCATCTCGTCATCCCACCCCCCGCCAATTTCCGCAAGCCGATTGTCGGCTAGGATATACGCCCGCCGCTGCGTGTCGGTAAGGTGCCCTAGCCTGATGCACGGCACGTCCGCCAGCTCCAAAAATTGCGCGGCCAGCACCCGGCCATGACCCGCGATGATTCCGTCGTCCTTGTCGATCAACACCGGATTACAGAAACCGAACTCCCTGATGCTCCCGGCAATCTTCGCAACCTGGCCAGCGTCGTGCTTCTTTGCATTTCTGGCATACGGCACCAGCGTTTCAGTTTTCAGCGTTTCGATTTTCATAAATTATTTTCCAGCCATTTAATGAGACATTTCCTTTTTGGGTTGCGTGCTCGTTTTGAAGGGGGGTTCCGAGTATACCTAGCTGGGGCGGCTGTGGCGTAGGGTCCCCGTGTGGGGGGTGGGGTCTGGCATCGCTCCGGTTTGGGTAGGAGTGGCCCGACGTTGCCCGACGAATGGCTTTGATTGCAGGGTGATAGAAGGCTCTTGTCATGGAGAAATAGAATTCCTAGAGGATTATTCTTGACGAGTTGGAAAAGTTGACGTTATTCTTTTTTTTTTTCAGAGAGTTCCGATCAAAGCGTCTGGTAAAGTTCCGCCATTGGCTTCAGTCGCGCTTTCAGGGTCAGTCGCTGAACCTCTGGCCACTCTTGGATAGCCAGCCGTTCCTTCGCCTTCGAGATTTCTTCCCATGATTTACTGAGTGCTGCCAGCCAGCGTTGAGCGTCTTTGTGCGCGGTCTGGCTACCTGGCTCCCGCTCTTGAGTTGGCAACAGGTCGAGAGCAAGGAATGCCTGCTTGGTGCTGGTGATAGAGTCAAGAGCGTCCTCAGGTATAGCTGCCAGCCGTATCCAGTCAGCGGCCCGACTTGGTTTGATGTTGCCTAGAGCTTCGGTGTTGTCAGCGATCCAGACGACAAATTTGCCAGCGGGCAGGTTTTCTTTTGCGGTTTTCAGGAATTGTCCACACTCACGCGCTTTGAGAAACGCGGCCTTGGCGTGGTCGTTTGCCTGTCCGGCCAGGGTCATTGCCTCAGTAAAGGCGGTTGAGATTTGTGAGCAGAGAGAGAGTTGCAGTTGATTTTCCATGATACTTACCCTTTGATTTTCAATGGATTCTTGCCTTCAAGTTGCAAACTTTCCCCGATAAATGGAATTGTCGGGCGCTCACCTCTGATGGCTGCATATTCCAATTCAAGCTTTAACGAGCCGAGAACCTTCCCGGCTGTGTTGCTGAGTTCCTTGACTTGATTGTGACGGCGAGGATCGGCTTTCAGCATTGCGTATGCTTCAAGTAGTCTTCGCGGAGTTCTTTACGTTCGATGGTGTTTCATTTTGGTTTGTTGGTTGGTTTTTCTAGTTCTCTTAAAGTATAATTTGCGCCCTCTTTAGCTCAACA
>FUWD013022144.1_pt1 | contig 14844 bp, 15 predicted proteins | sample 1063281 | NCBI WGS metagenome assembly FUWD01 (sample SAMEA79048168, study PRJEB19326) | metagenome | biome: marine | reverse complement strand
TGTTTGAATAGATTGAACGTTTTGATCCAACATCATCTCCACGCAATATCTCTTCTTTTAAACGCAGTCTTGATTTAATTTTTTTATTTAGGGCTAGGATCAAAATTAGATGACTCTAGCAAATCATGGGCACGGCATTTTAGGGTAACTTCGCACCAATCATCTACCCATACATTTTGACGAGATTCGCGAACTCGCAAAATAATATTATTTCGTCGAAAGTCTTCACCCGGCGTATCGTAAAAGTAAATGTTGCGCAGGCCGGTAGTGGCATTATCAAGGTGAAAAAAATCCACCTTACTTTTTTTACAGAACTGCAGAATTTGGTCGCTTAATTCAGTGATTTTGCGACGTCGATCCAAGCCTTTGGGCTTGATTAGTAACTTAAATTCACGGTTGGTAATAGACTTATGAAGTTTCACGATTAATCCCTTAATTTAGTAAGAGATTAACACTTTCTCCATAGAATCAATACACCTCAGGCACGTACATTTCCAGAGGTACCGGACCGCGCAAGTAGTCGGGGTTATGGACACGTGCAGGCAGAGTAATTTCTGGATGTTCTATTTCTCTATAGGGAATCTGATCTAGCAAATGCGTAATGCAATTGAGACGTGCTTTTTTCTTGTCATTGGCAGCAACCACCCACCACGGCGCCTCAGGGATATTTGTCCGCTCCAGCATAGTCTCTTTTGCCTTCGTATAAGCCTCCCAGTGGCGACGGGCATCCAAGTCCATTGGACTCAATTTCCATTGCTTTAAAGGATCGTGAATACGCATCATGAAGCGGCTGTACTGCTCATCATCCGAAATAGAGAACCAATATTTGATCAATATGATGCCGGATCTAATGATCATGCGCTCAAATTCCGGAACCGTACGCAAAAACTCCTCATACTCAACATCCGAACAGAACCCCATGACTTTCTCAACACCCGCTCGGTTGTACCAACTGCGATCAAACAGAACGATTTCGCCACCAGCAGGAAGATTGGCTATATATCGCTGAAAATACCACTGCGTCTTCTCTCTTTCGCTGGGGGCTGTTAAAGCAACGACCTTACAGACACGAGGGTTCAGTCGCTGAGTAATGCGCTTGATAGCACCCCCCTTACCTGCGGAATCCCGACCCTCAAACAGAACAGCCACTTTAAGCTTATTCTCTACGACCCAGTCTTGCAGTTTTACCAACTCGCCCTGCAAACGAAAAAGTTCTTTAAAGTAAACCTGACGTGGAATAACGGAACTACTGCTGCCATCTTGAGATAAGCGATCATCATCGAGCTCCATCTCAAGCTCTTCATCCATGCTATCTAGTATTTCTTCTTGGGCGCGTTTGTACCACTCGGCCATCTCTTGATGTTTTGACGTCATTTCTTCCTCTAGGGTGTTACTAGCTTTGTATCCCAAGGATATGACACTTTTATTACAAATGCTGTTTAAAGGGTTTTAGCAATAGATTCTTGGCAGTAGATAGCCAGCTGCTTGCGATCGATATGCGACTGACTCTGGGGAGAAAATGCAGGCAAAACAGTAATTTGCGCCACTAAAGATCGATTTTTAATAGTGTTGGACATCGATTCCAAAAGCCCCATATCACCGACGAAGGCAGGGGTATCGCTTCTCTTTCCGGTAGTTTTAGAGAGATAGTGAATCGCGAGGGGGTAAACAAGCGCATCGGAAGCAATTGCCGACTCAAACAGATTCGGTTTGAATGGTAAAACAGCTTCTCCGCAAGTTGAAGTTCCTTCAGGAAAGATGCAGACAGATTCCGATTTGAGAACTTGTGCCAATTGCGCTACAACGTGTCTCGCGTGCCGCGCACTATCTCTTCGAATAAATACAGTCCCCAATTGCTTTGCCATCCAACCAAATATGGGCCAGCCAGCTACTTCAGACTTTGCAACAAAACGAATGGGCTTAAATGCATTGATTACATGGATATCTAACCAAGAAATATGGTTGGCGGCAATCAGGTGCGGTGTGTTCCCTATCAAATCAGCACCCAGTACAGCAAGCTCAATGTTGAAGATTTTTAAAAGGCGTATAGACCATTGCTGAATTTTTCTATCCTTATTAGCGCGACTAAGAAATGGAAAAATAAAAGAGAGTGTAGAGGCACCACAAAGAACATGAAAAAAAATCTGGGCCCAAACCCAAATGAGCGAGAGCTTAGGGATCTCAATTAATGGGTGTATTTGAGGGGAATTTTTCATAATCAAGCATCAATATAAATCAAGTCATCAAAATGACTTAAAAGCGTCACAGTGCTTTCATATTGCATAGGCTTAATCCTTATTCATGACGCATTACAGAGCTATCTGGATTTCAGATGTACACCTAGGAACATCAGGGTGTCAGGCAAATTACCTCCTCGATTTCTTAAAGCACAATGAAGCGGATACGTTCTATTTGGTTGGGGACATTATTGATGGCTGGAGGCTAAAACGATCCTTTTACTGGCCACAGGCTCATAACGATGTTGTGCAAAAGCTCTTGCGGAAGGCCCGCAAAGGCGCTGAGGTAATTTATATACCCGGCAACCATGATGAAGCTGCGCGTCAGTACTTTGGCATGTGCTTTGGAGATATTAAGGTAGAAGAAGAGGTGATTCACACTACCTTGGACGGTCGCAAGCTCTGGGTAACCCATGGAGACCTCTTCGATGGCGTTATGCAATATGCCAAGTGGCTCGCCTATGTTGGCGACTCCATGTATTCGTTCATTCTATATATCAATCGCTATTTCAACATGCTTCGCGTCAAGATGGGATTGCAATATTGGTCACTCTCTCAATATCTAAAGCACCAGGTTAAAAATGCAGTCAGCTACATAGCGGACTTTGAACACATCATGGCCAGAGAGGCGCGCTTGCGTGATTGCGATGGCGTGGTGTGCGGCCATATTCATAAAGCTGAAATTCGAGATATCGATGGCTTGCTCTATTGCAATGATGGTGATTGGGTAGAAAGTCTATCCGCTTTAGTTGAGACGACTGAAGGTGAACTCAAAATTATTTACTGGACCAAGATCAAAGGTGATCCAGTTCAGGATCCTGTAATTACTCTTCAACCCGCTGTTGAATCACTCATTAAAGAGGCTACCGCATGAAAATTATGATCATCACTGATGCATGGGATCCGCAAGTTAATGGCGTAGTAAGAACGCTAAAGCAAACGCGTGCTGAATTAATCGAAATGGGCCATGAAGTAGAAATGATTACGCCTAATGGCTTTAAATCCATTCCCTGCCCTACTTATCCCGATATCGCCCTCTCCTTGTTTCCCGGCAAAGAAGTTGCCCGCAGAATTAAAGCTTTTGCCCCAGATGCAATGCATATTGCTACGGAAGGTCCATTGGGTTTGTCAGCCCGCGCCTATGCAGTCAAAAATAAACTCCCTTTCTCTACTGCTTATCACACACGTTTTCCTGAGTACGTCAAAGCTCGAACTGGCATTCCACTTGCCATTACGTATGCGTTTATTCGCTGGTTCCATGGCCCATCAATGGCGGTTATGGCACCAACCATTGTGGTTAAAGATGATCTAGAAAAATATGGGCTTAACAATGTGGTGTTGTGGTCTAGAGGTGTAGATCTTGATATTTTCAAGATGCAAGATTCAAAAACGCTCAATAGTGCACACCCAATTTTCCTCTATGTTGGTCGGGTGGCTGTTGAAAAAAATATCAACGCCTTTTTGGAAATCGATCTACCAGGATCAAAATGGGTGGTGGGTGATGGACCAGCGATGACTGGCATCAAAGAAAAATATCCCAACATTAACTATCTCGGTGTTTTGCAACAAAATGAACTTGCCAAAGTCTACGCAGCGGCTGATGTATTTGTGTTTCCAAGCAAAACAGATACGTTTGGACTGGTATTGCTAGAAGCAATGGCTTGCGGCACACCAGTGGCGGCCTATCCCGTCACCGGCCCGATTGATGTTTTAGGAGACTCACCAGCAGGCGCCATGAACGAGGATTTGAGAGTCGCATGCCTTCAGGCGCTCAAGATTCCACGTGAGGTTGCGCGAGCTCACGCTGAAAAGTTTTCTTGGAGAGCAGCTTCAGAACAATTTGCTCGTCACCTCAAGCCAGTTCCATCGACTGAAGTTCATGTTACCGCTTTAGCTTAAGATAAAATTTTGACCACCCCATACAACATTAATCAAAACCCCCACAAGGGAAACCGGGGGCTTACTAGAGCTTTACATGCAGCTAAGAACTCTTGGTGTGGAATTGTGTACGCCTTTCAAGAGGAAAGTGCATTTAGACAAGAGTTGGTATTACTCGTAGTGCTAACTCCCATTGCACTCTTTCTTCCAATTAGCTCCATAGAGAAATGTGCACTGATTGCCTCTCTAATCATGGTCCTAGTAGTTGAGTTGCTGAACTCCAGTGTTGAAGCTGCAATTGATCGTATCTCATTTGATCACCATGACTTATCTAAGCGGGCGAAAGATTTCGGCTCTGCAGCGGTGATGCTAGCCCTCCTAGTGGCCGCATTACTTTGGCTTACGATCTGCACTCCCCTTGTCATCAATTGGTAACGCAGGACTTCTAACATCAGAAGAATAATTTAAGGAAAACTATGTCTGATATTCCAAACCCGCTAGGTGCATTTGATCTCTTCAGCTCACGCTTTGAAAATAAGCCAAAGAAGAGCAAGATGGGAAAAACTGATGCCATTAAAAAACTCTTCTCGAAGAAAATCGCGAAGAAGCTATTTGGCAAGAAATTTGCCACCCATACTCGAGCAGAGTTAGCCACTAATGAACCTGTAATTCTTGATAAGGCAGTTGCGAAACCAAAGCGCCCCGCCTTCCAAATCACTTGGGCAAGTAATGCCAGTGAAATTAAAGAAGCTCAGCGACTACGCTATAAGGTTTTTGCAGAAGAAATGGGGGCCAACCTACCATCAAATCCTGAAAACCTTGATATAGATGAGTTCGATGCTTATTGCGATCATTTACTCATTCGAGATCAAGAGTCATTAAAAGTAGTTGGAACTTACCGAGTACTTCCGCCACATAAAGCCTTGGAAATTGGTCGCTTATACTCTGATTCTGAATTTGACTTGTCCCGCTTAAACCATTTGCGCCCAAAAATGGTTGAGTTGGGCAGATCATGTGTGCATGCAGACTATCGCTCTGGCGCAGTCATCATGGCCTTGTGGAGTGGTCTTGCACAGTACATGCAAAAACACGATTATGAAATCATGCTCGGTTGCGCAAGCATTCCGATGGCAGATGGCGGTCACTTCGCTGCAAGCCTCTATAACTCACTGAGCAATGATCAAATGGCGCCAGTAGAAAATCATGCTTACCCACGCCTACCGTTGCCCTTAGATCGTCTCAACGGGGGCTTAGATGTCGAACCACCTCCATTGATTAAGGGCTACCTCAAGTTAGGAGCGAAAATTTGTAGCGCCCCTGCATGGGACCCGGACTTTAACACTGCAGATGTACTCACAATGCTGCGCTTGTCAGAAATTAATCCGCGCTACGCTAAACACTTCTTAGGCTTGTAAGGGTTACTTCAAGCTTATGCTGTAAGGTCGGCCGATGCGCTCCCATTCGGCCGCTTCTTTTTGTAAGCTAAATTCAGTTAAAGGATGCTCTTTAGCCCATTCTTTTGATAGGCTTACCAAGTAAGAGCCGCTATGCTCGGATACTTTAACCCTGGGAAGGTTGGCATCACTGCGACCGCGACAAAGTACTTGCGCAAGTCGTAAACAGAACAACATGCGCCAATCTGAAAAACTAGCATTATTCGCTAATTTGCCCAATTTTCCAGCGTGACCAATTAATAAGGCCGCCAATCGGGCCTGATCATTCTTAGAGAAACCCGGCATATCAGCATTTCCTGCGATGTATGCCGAATGCTTGTGATAGCCATTATGAGAAATCGATAAACCAATTTCATGTAAGTTGGCAGCCCATTGCAACAAGGCAATATTGTCAGCCCTACTTTCTTCATCTGGCTTTGGAAGTTGAGCCAGAAACTCAGCTGCCAGACTACCAACACGCTTAGCCTGCTCACGATCCACTGCGTACCGCTGCATAAACTGCTCAACCGTTACAAAGCGCATATCGTCATGCTGGGAACGACCCAAGAGGTCATATAGGACTCCGATACGCAACGCGGCATCGGTGACCTCCATACTATCAATGCCTAGCTCATCAAATACGGCAATCATGATAGCCAGACCACCTGGCCAGACAGAACGTCGATCATCCTTTAGGCCCTGCAACTCAACCTGACTAATGTGCTCATATTTCAGAAGATGCTTTTTCATGGCTCTTAGGCCATCACGCGTAATCAAGCCACTAGATCCGTTAACACGACCCATCGTCAAGCCATCTGCCTGGCCATTGAAGTTATTTTCCGCAATTAGCTCTGCCAATGCACGAGCTGTTCCAGAAGATCCTATAACCTGCTTCCAACCGGACTTTAGATATGCACCTGAAATAACTTGGATCTCGCGGCGCGCTGCAAGCTCAGCCTCTTTAAAGGCGTGGGAGTCAATATTACCCTTTGGAAAGAAACGGAGACTATGTGAGACGCAACCAATATACAAGCTTTCCATAAGCCTGGGCTCGTAGCCCTTGCCGATAATCAACTCAGTCGAACCCCCACCAATATCTACCACTAGGCGATTTCCTTGAACTGCAGGCACCTCATGGGCAGCCCCAATATAGATTAAGCGAGCTTCTTCAACCCCCGCAATAATTTCGATTGGGAAGCCCAAGGCCTCCTCCGCATCACGAACAAAATTTGCAGCATTTTTTGCAACCCTAAGTGTGTTCGTGGCTACAGCACGGACCTTAGAAGGATCAAAACCTCGGATACGCTCACCAAAGCGGCGTATCGCAGTGATGCCTCGCTGATATGCATCATTACCTAGTAATTTATTATCGGTTAATCCCGCCGCAAGACGAACAGATTCCCTGAGAGTATCAATGGGGCGAAGCTGAGTTCCAGATGGTGTGTGCACAACTTGGGCAACTAGCATTCGAAAACTATTCGAACCCAAGTCGACTGCAGCAACTAAATCTGACGCATTTTTTCCAGAGATGTCTTTAAATAATGCCAAGATAGTTCCAATAGGGCTAAGCTGTGATCAATATGTCTATTTTATGAAATTATCGTGACATATTCGTGAAAAGAATAGCTAGTCTACTAGCTTCCCTATTGAGCGCAGTTTATGCAGCTAAATTTTGCTCGGAACTAGAGCAATCTACGCTTCCAAAACTACAGAAGACACAACAATCACCAGACTTAGGCTTCAAGATAGTGCTGCAGGATGGGCAACGGTATAAGTGCTGAGAAGATCCTTGGGGTATCTCTAGAATCTCATGGCCCCGACAGTTAGGGCAGGTAATGATGGAATGCTGGTTTACAGGAAATATACTCACACTCGGATAATGAACTGAAAATATTTCAAATTGGAGACACCAGCAATAGACCAGATAACCCTAATCAGTCGTACTGGGGCTCCAGAATGCCTGAGTGACAAAATCCATAGAGGCCAATCTCGCAATCAAAGCATCCATTTTCTCACCTTCGACCGCAGACGCAGTCAATACTGCCTGAATCTCTACATCATCAGCCCCAAATTGGTGAACCTCGACATCTTGAGTTTGATATCCAGCAGTTTCTAGGATACCTATAAATTGCTTTAAGACTATTTTTTGTGAGCGTTTTGGAGTGATGATGCAAACAGAGTTCGTAACCTCGACAGAGTCCGTGTCTAGCGGCTGCTGATTAATTAGGCTAACTACTGGTCGCAATAGAGTATTTGCTGCAAGCACAAAGAAAGTGGCTAATACGGCCTCAAGAATCAGATCTGCCCCAGCGCAAACACCAACAGCTGCTGAGCCCCAAAGTGTTGCTGCCGTATTAATGCCACGAATATTACCCTCTTCGCGCATGATGACGCCGGCTCCCAAAAAGCCAATACCAGAAACTACGTAAGCCATTACATGGACAGCACCCTCATGACCCGCTAGACGATTGGCTGCATCCACAAAAATGGCAGCCCCTACTGCAACCAATATATTTGTCCGTAAGCCGGCAGTCCTTTGACGGTACTGTCGCTCAAGCCCTATCAGACCGCCGAGTATGAAAGCCGTACTGAGGCTAACGGCAGTATCCGCCAATGAGATGAAATTGATATTGTTTAAAGACTCCATACCGCAATCATACTCAATTCAACTGTGATCTGAATCTAGCGGATTCTCAATTAAAACAATAGTCAAACTGTCATATTCTGACTAGACAATATTTGATTAGAAAACATGAGCGCCATGGTAGCTTTCAGCGATCAATACAAGTCAAATTAAAAACAAATCACTATGTCAAAATCTACAGCACTAAATCGTCGCTCATTTATCAAAATGGCTGTTAGCGCCCCCATGCTACCCATAGGATCTGCTGGTTTTACCTCCCTCCTTGGTAGCCCCCCATTAGTTGCTGCTGAAACCTCTTCAGCCTTCAAGCTTGCAGAATTTATTTCTATGGAGGCACCTTCTCTTGCCTTTCCAGAAGCAATGGCCACCACTTCAGTGGGATCAATGCTTGAAATTACTATGCATGACGGGAATAAAAAAACATACAAACTAGCTTATGAGCCATTCTTTATTACTGGAGATATGGTGCCAGATGGCAAGAGCGGAAAAATACTTGCCGGAGGATACGTAGATATTCACAATAGGCCAATCATGGACAACTCTATATCGGGCAAAGAAAGGCAATTCTTCTCGGATTGTCCAGATGGAATGTCTTTATTAAAGCTCGAGAAGGCTAATGTTAGAGGGGTAAGAGGCAACACCGTATTTGCAGTTGTCCAATTTGAATATACGAACACCAATCAGGCTGCTGAAAAAATGTATGGGGTACTGCCCTCTCAAATTGCTGTTTTAACACTCAACCAAGATCCAGCTAGCGGCAAACTGACCTTAATCAAATATGCTCCAGTTGATACCTCTAGTGCTCAAGGCTTGTGGATCACCTGTGGTGCCAGCCTCTCACCGTGGAATACGCACTTATCTAGTGAAGAATATGAGCCAGACGCACCCTTTGCCCATGAGAACAAACGCTTTAAGGCCTTTAGTAAAAATCTCTATGGCAATGAAACTAGTGCAAATCCATACAACTATGGCCATCTTCCTGAGGTAACCGTAAATCCCGATGGAACAGGGACTCTTGTAAAACACTATTGTCTCGGCAGAATTTCACACGAACTAGTCGAAGTGATGCCCGATAGAAGAACCGTTTTGATGGGTGATGACTACACAAATAGCGGCCTATTTCTGTTCATTGCGGATAAAGAGGCTGATCTTTCCTCCGGAACGCTTTATGTGGCTAAACTCGGTCAGGGATTTTCCATAGATCCAAAGGACGGAGTGACTCAACTATCTTGGATCAAGCTCGGTCACGCCACTAGCGATGAAATCAAAAGACTAGCATTAGCCTTAAAGCCATCAGACATCATGACTGTTTCAAAGGCCGATCCTAATGACGACACATTTATAAAAATTTACTATGACGGCATAGCAAATTGGGTAAAGCTCAAGCCCGGAATGGAAAAGGCGGCGGCATTTCTAGAAACGCATCGCTACGCCTATTTAATGGGTGGCAGCATGGGCTTTAGTAAGATGGAAGGAACCACTGCTAATCTTAAAGATAAAGTTGCGTACTTTGCCCTGCAAAATATCCAAGATTCAATGATCAAAGGTGGTAAGGGCTGGAATTCACAGAGCGGGATTGCACTCGAAAAGCCTTTAATCGCAGGCGCTGTCATGACAAGCAAGCTTGAGGGCAATCAACAAGATCAAATGGGAAATCCCATCAAAAGTACCTGGGTTCCCAGTCAATTATCAGCGCTACTCGTTGGTCGAGATATTGATCAAGACGAGCTAGGGAACTTGGCCGATCCGAATACCATCTCCAATCCAGATAACCTCAAGTTTTCTGAAAAGCTCAGGACTCTTTTTATTGGTGAAGATAGCAGCACCCATGTGAATAATTTTATTTGGGCCTATAACGTAGACACAAAGAAACTGAGCAGAATTGCCTCTATGCCATCTGGTGCAGAAGCAACTGGATTAAGTGTGGTTGATAACCTCAATGGCTGGACTTATATCACTGCTAACTTTCAACATCCTGGTGATTGGCTGGGGAAATTACATGCAAAAGTCATACCCATATTAAATCCCTTGATTCAACAGAATTATAAGGATCGATATGGTGCTGCTGTAGGCTACATCACTGCAAAGCCTACTGGCATCAAAATTACTTAGCCACTCTTACTCTATACCGTCTATATCGGCAGGATTTATTTGAGGACCTTCTTCTTGGCAACCTTCATCTGCCGATTCTTCACGGCCCGACAAAATACTTCATAATCAGATTGATTCTGCTTCGCATAAGACTGTGCAAAACTGTACATCGCCTGATCAAACTCGCGAGTCTGACCGCAATAACCTGAAATCATGGCAGCATCACCAGAGCGGGCATGCCCGAGCGCAAGTGCCCAGCCAAACAGTTTGGCGTAATCAGGAAAATTCTTTAAAGAAACGCCGCCAGAGCCTACATCAATACCACCCTTCATATCTCGCAACTGGCGCAGATAAAAACCTTGGATATGATTCTGCCTATGCTCAATCTCCCCGCTATTTAAAAAGATATCGGGAGCCCCTTGAAGTAAGTGCTGTCCAGCAACCACACGATGCCCCATATTGGAATATATCGATCGCCCTAGATAAGGACTGAGGACGGATTCTTGAGCCTCTTTGTACTGAAGAAATAATGGATCATGTTGGCCATCACCAACAAAATATAAGACCATGCAATTGGTTCCAACACTGCCAACACCCACAACCTTGCGGGCAAAATCCTGCAATGTATAACGGTCAAATAGCACTTGGCGGTCTGCCAATAGAGTGCTGCTGTAATTTTGCAAGGCTTTTTTTACCAAGCCAGCCAGCGGCACTCCATGAGTAGTTTTAGCAAAATGCTCTATCAGCGGAGGTCTATTAATAATCTTGCGATTTTTACCAACCAATGTAGTCAATTTTTCCAGGACTTGAATATTAGTCTGGTCTTTAGTTTCTTTTAAATAGGCATCCAACTTTTTTTGATGAACGCTATTAAAGTGCTTACGAATATCTTTCTCACCAATGAATTGCTGAGCTAGATGAAGATAGGGCATCTGTGCATACTGAGTCATACGCTTTCTGTACTCAGAACAAATTTGATACACTATTTTTTTAGAAATGGTTGGGGCACCACCCAACGTTTCGCAGGCGATGACAGCGCTGGCTACTAAGCGCTTCATATCCCACTCCCAGCTACCTGGAAGAGTTTCATCAAAATCATTAATGCCAAAAACTAGGCGATGTTCAGCTGTTCCAAATAGACCGAAGTTAGAGACATGCATATCGCCACAAAGCTGAACAATGATGTTGGTAGTAGGTTGATTAGCCAAATCCTGAGCCATGATGGCCGCACCACCTCGATAAAAGGCAAATGGCGATTGCAACATCCGCTCGTAGCGGATGGGAATAAGCGATTTAATCCGCGACCCAGCCTGCTTCTCAAGAATATCAATGGGGTCAACTCGATGCTTTGGCGGGGCATACACAGCTTGATCGGCAAAGCTAACCATCTTGCGCAAGGCCCTACCATCTTTCAAGCGTCTCTGAATACTTAAACGCTTACCATTGTGCAACTCAACAGATGCAAGAACGGAAAATTTTTTATTAACGGATTTTGGCGTGGACCTTGTTTGTCCGCTGGGACTTGCTTTAGTAGCCGACATGCCTGCTCCAATGTGAATGATGATCACATTATTACAGCACCCTCAAAAATCACAAAATGGCTACTGGCTAAACTTAATTCGATGATGAATACTTTGAAGGCGCTCCCTCAATTCCATTCGATCTAGCTTGGCTATAGGCAGATCCATGAGCAATTCAATTCGATTACGCAAGCCAATTTCCACTTGCATAAACGCATGCAACATTGCCTCATCACCTCCTTCGACGGCTGCTGGATCAGGGAATCCCCAGTGCGCCGTTGATGGATGGCCTGGCCAATAGGGGCATTCTTCGCCGACCGCCGAGTCGCATAAAGTAATAACAAAATCCATCTTTGGTGCACCCTCACGCCCAAACTCATCCCAACTCTTACTCCTAAGGATCTGCAGTGGGTATCCCATGGACTTGATTAATTCAATCGCTATCGGATGAACCTTTCCCAACGGCTTTGCTCCGGCAGAATAGCCAATAAACCGGCCATGACTTAAGGTTGTAGCGAGGGCCTCCGCAAGAATAGATCTAGCCGAATTACCAGTGCAAAGAAATAAAATATTAAGAGGAAGACTCATTACAGGTCAGCGTTAAATAATTTCATCAAGCTGTAATGCAAATTTATTATCGACAACAAAGGTAGATTCTTTAGCTCGCAATTTAAATACTTGAGGTACTCGTAAGCGCTGATTTTGATCAGTCTGATGATTTAGCATTCCATCAGCTTGACGGAAAATCTGAGATAAATTACTTTTCATTTCAAGAGTCATCACTCTTAATCCCTTTCATATCAGCATCAGTGGAGATGCCCAAATAGTAGAGATCGAATATTTCAATTTGATTAAGGTAATTTGACAAATGCCCTACTAAGCCACAATTACTCGAATTTGTCTTATTGGCAAGGTAAGTTATTGGATTTACATGAGATAAATCATTCCAGTAATGCGCTTGATTGCCCTGCTACTACTTCTGACCCCCATTTTTAGCTATGGGTTTGAGCCTCTCAATACGGATGATGCTGGAACCGTTCCGAAAGACAGAAATCAGATAGAACAGTATTACTTCACAACCGCATCCCATGGCGGTGGAACAGCAGATACTGTAGACATCATCACCCCAGGTGAAGAATATTTTGGTGCCGGGGGCGCCAAAGCATTTCCATTCACCTACACCAGAGGGATTACAGAAAATCTGGAGACTTCCTTAGGAGCTACTTATTTTGCAATCCCGCGTGGCAATTATTCGCCCGTATCAAATAAAGTCATTGCTTTTAAATGGCGATTTGCGGAAGACGAGCAGGGAAAATGGGCGATTGCCATTAAACCGAGCTTTACATTGCCTGGATCGCAGCAACAGCAGGTGCACGGATTAGATCTCGCTCTACCCAATTACGGTTTAAATCTGATTGGCTCTCGGTACTGGGATGAGGTTGAGGTGCACGTAAATGCGTCCTATATGAAGTCACCATACAACACTAATTACCAGGTTGGGATGAGCTCTGACTCCAATCGCACTAATATCCTTTTCTTTTCAGTAGCACCAGTTTGGACGGTGATTAAGGGCGTGAGATTGGCACTAGACACAGGTATTACGACCAACCCACCTAGTAGCGAGCAATATCTAACGAGTTATGCACTATTTGCAACTATCATCTCATTGTCGGATGATTTTGATATTGGCCTGTCGTACATGAGCAGTGCCGCAAATATGGGAATAATAATCTCCCGCAATGGAGCGAGCTCCTCACGCTCTGAGATTGGATTTACCTGGAGGTTTCAGTGATATTTAGAAAAAAATGCCACATACATTCCGCTTTGCTCTCATTGCCCTGACCTTCATGCTCTTTGGGAGCGTACAGGCAGAGACATTTAAGTTCGTTGCATTAGGCGATATGCCCTACTCTCAACCAGCAGACTTTGTGAGATTTGAACGGCTCATCCAGACTATTAACTCTAAAAAACCAGCGTTCTCAATATTTGTAGGTGATACGAAATCGGGTAGCTCTCCATGCAGCAATGAGCATAGTCAGAAAATGACGGCCTATTTCAACTCGTTTAAATCCCCCTTGATTTACAGTATTGGCGATAACGAATGGACTGACTGTCACCGCATTTTGGCAGGAGGCTACAACCCCCTGGAGAGACTTGACTATATCCGCACTACACAATTTAATTCAGCTAACAGCTTTGGTAAGACGAAGTTAAAACTCCAGCGCCAAGCAGATGTGATGCCAAATTTTAGAGCCTACGTAGAAAATTCTCTATGGACCAGGGGCAACTTTTTATTTGTAAATGTGCACATTCCAGGATCCAACAACAATCTTGGAAGAGATGAAGAATCCAATCGAGAGTACGATTTACGCAATCAAGCCAACTTAGCCTGGATCAATCATGCCTTTGATTTGACAGCAGAAAAAAAATACGTGGGAATTATTTTTGCATTCCAAGCAGATATTTTTTACTCCGCCGAAACAGTGTATGGTGCCAACAGTGGTTACCGTGAGACCGTCTCGACTTTTCGAGATCGGTCTGAAAACCTAGCGATCCCCATTCTCCTGATACATGGAGATAGCCATCGATTGAAAATAGATCAACCTCTACTTAGCAGCAAGAACAAGCCGCTAGAAAACGTGTACAGACTGGAGGTGATGGGTGCTGACCAAGTGCAAGCAGTCGAGGTAGAGGTAAATTCAAAAGAATCTAGCCCTTACAGCTTTCGCCCGCTCTTGATCCCCTTGAATGTACAAGGCATCGAAAAATAAGCCACAAGGCTTTCAACAAGGCTAACGAGCCTTAGCTCCCAAGACGATGCCTGAGATAGCCGTTTGCATAGGCTGTTCTTGCTTCACGCCACATTAATAAGGCTTTAATGATTGATTTTTTCATGTCAGCATATCTTTTTATGTTTTTGGTGAGGCTTTTACGCTGAATGTACCTTCATTCCAAAATCCATATTAGATAAACAATGAGTCAGCAGCATGTCAGACTCTATTGACAGGGTGACTGCCTTACAATCTTTATTACTTATCCCT
>FUWD013190522.1_pt1 | contig 14847 bp, 7 predicted proteins | sample 1063281 | NCBI WGS metagenome assembly FUWD01 (sample SAMEA79048168, study PRJEB19326) | metagenome | biome: marine | reverse complement strand
GGATCTTCGCTAGATACGCTAGAAGTAATCTGTTTGATGATATAAATGGCAAAGATAAATACAGCCACAAGAATAATTACTTTAATAATGTCACTTCGGGATTGAAGAGGAGATTTGCTCGGCTCCATATAATCATCAAGATGGTCATCTCTCATTGTATCATCGATGGAAAGTTGCTCAGGAGGGGAAATCTGTTCTTTCTCCAGATGAATTTCCAACTGGTTAACTGCTTCATCAGGATCAGCACCGATTTCTACAGCATATGCTCTCAAAAAAAGTCTTACGTAAACATGAGGTAAAAATGTGTAATCACCCTTCTCGATAGAAACCAAATAACCCTGATTTATCTTAGTCCGATTGGCTACTTCACCGAGATCAATTTCTTTCTCGCGCCGTATTTTTTTCAGATCACCGTAAAATGTCATAATGTATTTTCTTAATTTATGGGAAACGATTTTACGCTGATTCCCACTCCTTTCCAAACCAATTATCGACGTCAAATGTTTCTTTAAAGCGTGGTTCAGAAAGAACCTCTTTGAATTTGTTTGTTGGAAAACCTACTACATTGTCATGACATCCTGAAAAAGATTTCACGAAATGCGCTTCCCAATCTTGAATACCATAACCTCCAGCTTTATCCAGAGGTGGATTACTCTCTACATAGGAATCTATCTGTTCTTTTGGCAGTTTAAAAAAGGTTACTTCCGTTCTTTCAAAAAAACTCATCTCTGCTTCCTGTGATAATTGAATAAGGGTAACTCCCGTAATAACTGTGTGTGTCTGACCAGAAAGCTCCATTAGCATTTCCGCAGCATGATTTTTATCTGTCGGTTTGCCGAGAATTTTTCCATCCAAGACAACTAAAGTATCTGCTCCAATGACGATCTTTTCAGGAAATTGGATGGCAACATCACGAGCTTTCTGACGAGAAAGCTGAACTACTAATTTATCCGGTTCCAATCTGCCATCAAGAAATTCTTTTATATTGCTCGGGTAGATTTTGAAATTGATACCGAGATTTTTCAATATTGTTTTCCTTCGTGGTGACTTAGAAGCTAAAATGAAGACGGTTTTTTCAGTTTTCACTTATATTTAGCCAGTTTTCCAATGATAGAAATCTTCTTACCACCATCGTCAGGTTCAGCCGTCAGCTGGTAGAGGTAAGGTCCATTGGCGATTTCGTCACCAAATTCGTCTCTACCGTTCCAATCAATGTGACTGTATCCATAGTGAGACTCAAATAAATCTCCTACTTCTGTCACGAGCTGACCTGTGAGTGTGTACACCTTGATATTGATAGATGCAGACTGGCTGACTTCGAAGGCGAATTGAGTGCTCTTACTGAAAGGATTAGGGTAGTTAAAAACATTACTTAAAGTAAAATCTGATGATTCAATAAGATTTAATTTAAGATTCTCTTTTGAAACATTGTTGGCATTGTCCCACGCCTCGATAGTAAGCATAACCTCGTCATCCAGATTCTGGAGAGGGTAAAAGAGTGTCCCTTCCGTATAACTTCCTGTATTGTAGACAAATAGATCTGTCACATCTTCTGAAGTTGACTCGTCTTCATCCTGCCAAATGCGGATATCGTGGCCCACTTCCCCCGTGAGATTAACCCCAATTGGATCAGCAATTTCTACAGAGAGTACATCTTGAATGTTCAAATTATCTCCCCAGCTAACAATTCTGCCGTCAGATGAGAAAGTAATCTGAGGACCTTCAGTATCTAGGGTATTAGAGGTGTCTCCAATAAACGTTAAATCTGTATGAACACCCATCCCTTCCCAAAGTGTGTTATTTTGTTCACTGTAAAGATAGACAACGAGTTTTCCACTACTGTCACCTATTGTCACATCCTTGGGCAGAATAAAACCTCCATCGTATTCGTTGCCGGTGAATTCAATTGCTCCACGGTACAGTGTTTTACCCGGTTTTGTATAAGGAACTGAATAAGTGTCGTCATCAATTGTGTAGGTAAAACTGGCATCTGACTCGCTATCATATAGAATTGCAAAACCGTTTCCATCGGAAGGTTGACTGGACGTTGTAGTTCCGCTGAAATTAGCAGTTTCCAGAGCAGTGAGAGTTTCTGCAACTGACGGAACAGACAGCGTATCACCAGGCATACAGATTTTCAAAGCGGGATCTCCAAAGAGATGGAAAAGTTCACTTCCATAGCCGCCAGTTTTAATAGACTGAAAGATTGACCCGAGTGACTGGTTGGAGATCATTCCATTTTCGAATAAAGCATCAAAGAAGTTATCAATAAACTGTTCATTGGCACTGAAAGAGATCGGATCTGTGGTTGAGATTGTGGCGATGGCACCGTTCTCTTCCATTCGCATAAGTTCCTCTGACATGGCACTGCCGCCTACATTGTCGAACTTCCCCCAGCTGCAGGTTCCGGCAATCCAAATGGGAAGACGGTTACCTGTATTAATCGAAGAGAGATCGCCTCTACTGGTAGAAAGCAAAGTTTCATGAGTCCATTGATTTGAATTGCCGTGCCCGATAAAGTTGAGGAGAGCCGTACCTTCTTCCAGAACATCAAACAGAGCTTGAGTGGCATTAGGTCTAGTGATTCCATAGCTCGAACCGTCACTCACTGCAGGATATCCTTCCGAATATATTTTTCTGATTTCCATTCCAACTGGAATATGATTTGCAACATTTTCATTGTTTACAACATGAGATTTTTCTGTATTCACTGAGGTTTCCGGTGCACTGAAGTCGTCAGCTAAAAGTGTGATTCTTCTCCGCCAGAGACCCATTTCTGGCTCAGATTCATAAGCGATTGTTTTTGTGACCATTATTTCGGCATCTGTCAGCGTTTCTGCTGTAAAACGACCAATTGCCATATCCGGTGTGGAACCGTCCAGATATACAAAACGATCGTCCGAGGAAATACCATTTAAAGTTAGTGACTGAAAAGTGGGGATGCGGATGTTTGCATTGCCGGTGATATTTCGATAGTCGTAATCTCCGTCTCCAAAGAGGAGTACAAATTGGGGGAATGTATCGTCAGTAGGATCCCGCCAGTTTTCTTTGGTCCACTTCAGAAAATAACGAATTGCCAGGGGGTCCGCCACACCTCCTGAAAATTCGTTGTAGATGGTTTGCAGGGGAGCGGCTATGGAATTTTCGCGATAGGCAGCAAGCTCATTCGCAGACGCCAGAAATTCCGCCGGAGAGATGATAATGTGGTCTATTGGATAGGTGGAGATGCGCAGATCAGTGAATGTGATTCCCGCTTCATGTGTCATTTCTTCAACCTCCACCACATCTTCATTTGAAAAGACAACATAGCGAGTTGAATTCTCTGATGATAGTGAAGTTTCGAATGTTCCTGAACCTCCAATAAAAGAAATTTCCCTGGCATCTGCTTCAGTGAAATCGGTGATATCCCAGATTTGTAGATCATCATCAGCTTCCTCTAAGGTAAAACGGGCAGCTGTCACATTCGCTGGTGACCAGAATTCGAATTCGTTACCTTCCCAGATCAACTCTCTGCCGTACTGAAACGTCAGCCAATCCCGATAGAGTTTTGAATTGGAATTTGTGGAAGCATTCTCCAGCAGTATGTAATGAGTGCCGTCAGAGAGAAGATTTTCACTTAGGTCCAAAGAATACTCTTTCACGGAAACTCCAGAAAATGAAGTTTGAAAAATAACTCCGTTAGATTTACTCTGTTGATAAACTTTGATAATATGAGAAGGCCAAGAGCCAGATTCGCTCGCTTTGGCACCTTTCACGGCGAAATCGAGAGTTGCGTCTACACCCTGTTTGGGATTATGAATAGTAAAGGCGTTTGAAATAGTCTGGTCTTTTGTGAACGTGGTACCGAACCACTCAATCCCGCTTTCGTACGGATTTTCTGAATCGGTTTCCAGATGCAGATAGGAAATACCATAATCAAGAGGTACAGGGCTATCTGGGGATTCACTGATTGTCTCGATTCGAAGTCCCATTGAATCATTTACGGTTGGCACAAGAAGCCAATAGTAATTAGTATCGGTGTATGGGTTTTGTGTGAATTGAGCTGATGCTCCGCTCACATCGAATCCGCGTGGCCCCCGAGAGTAGAACAGAATTTCATCACTGCTATCGAAGGATCCGTCATCTTCTCCGGTAACAGATATAGCTGTCTCCATGAGGTTTTCCGGGATATCTACTCCGACGGTAGATGGCATGGGTCTGCCGCCCTGAGGATTGGTGTAGAGCCGGAGATAGCGTGGATCAATGGTGCTCACAGAGATGCCGGCATCTTCCAGAATTGAATGCGTGATCTTTGCCATGCCGTCCTCTACGACAGGAATTCGGTACCAGTCGCCAGTTGGGAGAGACTTAGACTTGAAGTGACGCTTTGGCGCGGTTCGCTGCACCCAGTTTTGAGCTGCATTCCAATTAATGATCCGATAACGGTAAAGTCCCTGTTCATTTCCCCGGACTCTCTTACCGCTTCTGACTTGTCGCTCGAATGGAATAGTGACCTGCACAGCTTGAACAGCTTGAACTGTATTGTTCCTGCGGATGAGAGGGGAGATGACGAGTACAGCCGTATTTAAGTCTCGGAAACGTCCGGCCTGCTCCCAGCGGACGACAAGATCTAGTATGTTTGTGTCAGGCTTGAGATTCTGACTGTTGACAGGTTTTGAAGTGAGTCCGCTAATCTGATACTGAGGAATTCTTTTGCTGGGAAGTCCTATAGTGAGGCCAATTTCTTTTGGTTTTTCATCCGTATCCCATGGCGAGAATTCCACAGATATTATCAGCTGTTCTGGTGTGCTTTCTAAGATTTTCCAGTCGGATGCTGAGAGAGCAGCAGCAATTAGAAATATACTAAGTAGTACTGTTAGTTTGTTTTTCATAAAAATATTTGGTGTGATTGGAATTGAAATTTCGTGTCCCTTCTTGTAATTTCCCAACGCAATTCTTCTCGTAATACGAGGAAATTAGAAGCCGGTTCCTTCTTGTAGTGTCCGGCCGCCGACAGTTTTACATCACAATTTTGGAGAACATTTTCTCATGATAAAAGATTTTGAAATGATTGTTTCAGCTTACGCATCACTTCCAGAAAAGGTAGAAGAGGGTCGGAAGGTGTTCGGCAAGCCGCTGACATTAACGGAGAAAATACTGATATCCCACTTGTCTGAGCCGCTGAAAAATATACCCCAGCGGCTGAAGAGTTATATGAATTTCAATCCTGATCGTGTCGCCATGCAGGACGCTACGGCTCAAATGGCTCTTTTGCAGTTCATGATGGCCGGCAGGGAAGAAACGGCTGTATCATCAACCGTTCATTGTGATCATCTCATTCGAGCTGAAGTTGGAGCCGATGAAGATCTTGCCAATGCCAACAGTGAAAATGCAGAGATATACAATTTTCTCCAGACAGTATCACAGAAATACGGCGTAGGATTTTGGAAGCCTGGATCGGGGATTATCCACCAGGTGATTCTTGAGAACTACGCCTTTCCCGGCGGCATGATGATCGGTACCGACTCGCACACTCCCAATGCTGGAGGTCTCGGCATGGTTGCCATTGGTGTGGGTGGAGCAGACGCAGTGGATGCCATGACCGGTATGCCTTGGGAGCTCCTCTGGCCGGGCGTCATAGGTGTGAAGCTGACGGGAGAACTGTCAGGATGGACATCGCCAAAGGATGTGATCCTGAAACTGGCAGGTATCCTTACTGTGAAAGGCGGCACCGGACACATTGTGGAGTATTTTGGCGAGGGGACTCGCTCCATCAGCTGTACCGGCAAAGCGACCATTACCAACATGGGAGCAGAAATCGGCGCCACTACATCAGTATTTCCATATGACGAACGGATGGCAACATATCTTCGGGCAACGGGCCGTGAGCAAGTGGCTGAACTGGCGGAAGATGCGGCAGTAAATCTACGGGCAGATGATGAAGTGACGATGAATCCCGAACAGTTCTATGATAAGGTAATTGAAATTAATTTGTCTGAGTTAGAGCCTCACCTGGTGGGACCTCATACCCCTGATTTGGCTCGTCCCATATCTGCCATGGCAGAAGAAGTGGAGCGCGAAGGGTATCCAGATGAAGTGAGCGCTGCACTTATTGGAAGCTGCACAAACTCTTCTTACGAGGATATCGAACGGGCAGCACACCTGGCTCGCCAAGCAGTTGAGAAAAAATTAAATGCTAAAAGCCAATTAATGGTGAGTCCCGGATCGGAACAAGTACGGGCTACCATCGAACGGGACGGTCAGCTTAAAGCTCTCACCGGGATGGGTGCCACAGTTTTGGCGAATGCGTGTGGACCGTGTATTGGACAGTGGAATCGGACTGGTAAGGAAGAAGGTGAGGCGAATTCCATCGTCACCTCCTTTAATCGCAATTTTGCTCGCCGTAACGACGGAAACTCAGGCACATTGGCGTTCATTGGCTCACCGGAATTGGTGACTGCGCTGGCAATCGGCGGGAGTCTCTCTTTCAATCCCCTGACCGATTCCCTCACCAACAAAGATGGCGTAGAGGTAACACTCGATCCGCCTATTGGTGATGAGCTGCCGAAGAACGGATTCGATCCTGGGGCGGAAGGTTTTGTGCCGCCTCCTAAGGAAGGTGGTCACATTGTGGTGGAAGTCTCACCCGAGAGCAAACGGCTGCAGCTTCTGGAACCATTTCCAGCGTGGGACGGCAATGATTTGGAGAATCTGCCTGTCCTGCTGAAAGCTAAGGGAAAGTGCACTACAGATCATATTTCCCCAGCGGGACCTTGGCTCAGTTTTCGAGGGCATCTAGACAATATTTCCAACAACCTGTTCATCGGCGCTACGAATGCCTACAATGGAAAGATTGATAAAGGTGCCAATATTTTCACGGGTGAGCAGGATCTCAGGTTCATGGAGATCGCTAGGGACTACAAATCAAAAGGAGTTGACTGGGTCGTCATCGGCGATGAGAACTATGGTGAGGGTCCAGCCGGGAGCACGCTGCCATGGAGCCGCGCTACTTAGGCGGTAGAGCCGTCATTACGCGGAGTTTTGCCCGCATCCATGAGACCAATCTGAAGAAACAGGGAGTACTCGCTCTGACTTTCACCGATCCGGCTGACTATGATGAAATTCGTGAGGACGACCGGATCATAATCCGCGGATTGACTGACTTTGCTCCTGGAAAGCAGTTGGAAATGGTCATCACTCATTCTGACGGAGCGACTCATACCTCTAGGCTTGATCACACTTATTCGCCAATTCAGATCGAGTGGTTTAAGGCAGGTTCAGCGGTGAATCTGATTGCGCAAAATAGTTAACCACAGTGCCATGTTGCCTACCTCATGATCGCTTGTATTGTCTTGAAAAGTAGTTCCGATAACGTAGAAGTATTATGATTAATAATTGCAGATGAAAAAATATTTCATATATCTCCTGCTTTTTTCTCCTGCTTATAACCAGTGTGATTATAATAGTGATGGTTACCTGGACATATTTGATATTGTAGCAACAATTAATTGCATCCTCGATGGCTGTTTTGATGGGTCACAGTGTGAATTTAACGGCGATGGTCAATTGGATATTCTGGATATCAACGACATGGTTAACTGTATGATTGAAGAGTGTCCATTTAATGGAATCCAAATCTATCCCGGTGAAAACATCCAGGAAATCGTGGATAATAATCCCGAAGGGACAGCTTTTATAATTAAAGCAGGTGTTCACCGCATGCAGGAGATATGGCCGAAGGATGGTAATACATTTTGGGGTGAAACAGGGGCAATTTTGAATGGGAGTCGTTTGCTGACAAATTTTGTTCAAGAAGGAAATCTTTATTTTGCACCGGATCAGACTCAGGGAGATTGGTATGGTGGATCAGATATATGTCAAGATGGCTGGGAACGATGTAACCATCCTGAAGATTTATATTTTGATGATGTTCCTCTGCGCCATGTAACCACTTTGGATGACGTGGAATCCGGAAAGTGGTTTTTTGATTATGATGCGGACCGGATTTATTTCGTCGATGATCCAACCGGACACACAGTTGAAACCAGCGTGACCTATTTTGCTTTCATCAATTCAGGGATTAGTGTGACTATAAAAAATCTGGTCATAGAAAAGTTTGCTTCTATGGTTATGATGGGCGCTGTGGGATCAACCGGCGGTGAAAACTGGCTGGTGGAAGGAAATGAAGTCAGGCTCAATCACGGTGTGGGTGTATTCGTCCGGAGTGAATCCGTTGTTAGAAATAATTACATTCACCATAATGGGCAAATGGGAGTCGGTACAGGAACGGAAGAAGAATTTCGGGTTACGAATGTATTATTTGAAGCCAATGAGATATCATACAATAATTATACGCATGTTAATCCCGGCTTTGAAGCGGGGGGATCTAAATTTGCATTAACGGATGGATTAGAAGTAATTGGAAACTATGTTCATCACAATTTTGGTCCCGGGCTATGGACAGACATTGATAATACTGATGTTTTGTATGACGGAAACTGGGTATGGTGGAACCAAAATGAAGGGATCGTTCATGAAATCAGTCACAATGTAATTATCCGCAACAACGATGTGCGTTATAACGGGATTGATCATGATATATGGTTATGGGGTTCACAGATACTGATTCATGTGAGCGATAATGCTGAAGTGTACAATAATACCGTTTATATTCATGCCAGTGAATTTCCTGGTCACGGCATTGGGATTTTGAATTATAACAGACCCGATCCTCCTTTTGGCCCATTTTATGGAATGAACAATTACATTCACCATAATGAGATCACATATTTAGGGTTGTATGGTTTAAGCGGAATCGCGGATGATGGGGAGATTGGAACAGAATACTATTATGACGGAGATGGTGATGGAAACCCCGATTGGGGATGCCGAGCGGATGAAGCAAACAATCTATTTGATTATAATTCCTATCACCATAATGGAGTCCCCGAAAAATTTGAATTTTGTGAAAGTTGGATTTTGACCTGGGAACAGTTTAGAGCCGAAGGGCAGGAACCCAATGGCACAATGGATTCAAATGTCGTTCCTCCGGATGATACGCCGCCGATAGTGTGTGCCATTTGTCCGGGAGAGTGAAGAAGATTTGAATGATTCCTTTCCATGAAAAATGAGGTAACTAAGATGAAGAATTTTCAGTGGCTAATGGTTTTTACCATCTGTTTTACAGTCCAAAATATCTCTGGCCAGGGCAGTCCAGATTTTGACGGTAGTGTGGATTTGGGTCAGTTAGAATATGAATGGCTCAACGAAGCTTCCGGTCTGGCTGCCAGTAAAAACAATGAAAATGTCCTGTGGAGTCATAATGATTCCGGCGACGACAATGTCATTTACGCTTTAAACCTTCACGGGGAACATCTTGGTATCTACACAATTGACGGAGCAAGTGCACGGGATTGGGAGGACATCGCCGTGGGACCCGGTCCTGTGGAGGGAGAATCTTATATCTACATTGGCGAGATCGGGGATAATTATTCCCAGTACGATGAAAAATATATCTATCGAGTTCCCGAACCAAATGTGGATTCCAATCAAGATCCAGTTGATATGACACTCACAGACGTGGAAACTATTAGCTATCAGTATCCGGATGGGAATCGGGATTCCGAAACGTTGATGGTAGATCCCCTAACCAAAGATATTTATGTGGTTTCCAAACGGGAATGGGAAGACATACGAGTATACCGGGCGCCTTATCCACAGTCTACATCAGATCTCATTACGCTGGATCATGTGGCGACCCTCAATCTGTACAATGTGGTTGGAGGAGATATTTCTCCATCAGGGCTGGAAATACTCATTAAAACTTATCCGGCAATTTATTATTGGAGTAGGTCTGTTGATGAAAACTTGTGGGAGGCGTTTGATGAGGAGCCGGTTGTAGTGCCATATACAGAGGAATTGCAGGGAGAAGCAGTTTGCTGGGATGTTGATGGAATGGGTTATTTTAGCGCTGGTGAAGAATCGGATGGGATTGAATCAAATCTTTATGTCTATCCCCGCATCAACCCATCGGTGGTCATCATTAACGAAATAATGCCTGATCCCTTGTCAGTTGATGACGGAAACGGTGAATGGTTTGAAATCTACAATAACAGTGATGAAAATGGGGAAACAATCGACTTGAATGGCTGGGTCATAATGGACAATGGGACAGATTCTCATACGATTTCCCAATCACTGACTCTGGCACCTGGAGAATTCCTGATCCTCAGTAACAATGCTGATGAAAGTTCCAATGGAGGACTTGATGTTGATTATCAATACAGCGGTTTTACTATGGATAATGCCGGTGATGAAATCATAATCGTTTCTCCCGAAGATAGTGTTATAGACAGCGTTGGCTACAGTTCCGGCAATTCATTTCCGATTATGGAAGGTGTTTCTATGTCCCTCATGAATCCAAATCTGGATAACGGTATCGGATACTACTGGCGAGAATCCATGGATTCTTTTGGCGCTGGCGATTTGGGCAGTCCCGGCGAACCTAATTCTCCAGATGCTGTCATAGCTGCAATTCGGGATATTCAATACACAACCGATTCCTCAGGGGATTCTCCGCTTCTCGATCAAGAAGTGAGAATAACCGGCACAGTTACGACCGGACCTTTTAGATATGATGATATGTTTTTTGTTCAGGATTCCGTTGCCCAGTGGTCAGGAATCATGATTAACTACACTGCGGACATTAATATTGGTGATTATGTTACACTTTCTGGAACAGTTGATGAATACTCCAATATTACAATCTTAGTGGGACTCACAGATTTTGAAATTTTGAATACCGGAGGAAGTGATATGGATCCGAGTTTAGTTTCTACCGGTGAAATTGGGACTTGGGGAGAGAATTCGGAAGCTTTTGAAGGGGTTTTGGTTAGGGTAACAGGAACATGCGATAATGATGATTTTGGTTATGGCGAGTGGTCTCTTGATGATGGCTCAGGACCCGTGAGAGTGGATGATTTTATTTATAATGAATTCATGCCGGTGTTAGGCACCTCTTATCAGGTGACAGGTATTTTATATTATTCCTATGGTGAATTCAAAATTTTACCAAGGGATGAAAATGATATCGTGGAAATTTTATCAGTTAATGATTACAGTTTAATTGCCGGTACTTTTACATTACTTCCAGCATATCCAAATCCATTTAATCCAACCACCACCATCCGGTTTTCGGTAGGTATCTCGGCAGGGCGTGACAATACCTCTCTACAGATTTATGATATAACCGGTCGTCAGGTGGAAACGTTTGTAATCGAGCAGATTGAATCGGGATATAACGAGATTCAGTGGAATGCGAGAAATCTTCCCAGTGGAGTTTATTTCGTACATCTCCGTTCGGGAGATAAGTCAAAATCACAAAAGGTTATTTATCTGAAATAAGTTAAGTCTGTTGTTTTATTAAAAGAGTAAGGGTATACCTGGACTTTAACAGTAATTTTCCCAATATTTAATTTATTTTGAAACATAAACAGTCAAACGATCTTTTCCGATATATCTTGCACCTCTATAGGTCTCTCGACTAAATTTTCAGGCTTTAATCGAATCGAAAACGATATGTTTGAACAACTACAAGAGAAATTTGGCCTAATCCTTCGGAACTTGCGGGGTCTGGGGAAGATTACGGAGAAGAACATTTCCGAGACCAGCCGCCAGATTCGCCGGGCTCTGTTGGAAGCGGACGTCAACCTGCAAGTAGCGAAAGACTTTGTTGCGTCTATCGAGAAGAAGGCTCAAGGATCGTCTGTTTTGAAGTCGGTAACTCCGGGTCAGCAATTTGCCAAGATCATTCACGATGAATTGACCTCCCTTCTCGGCAGAGAGCAAGCTCCGTTGACATTTGCGAAGAAGCCGCCTACAGTTATCCTTCTAGCTGGACTTCAGGGATCCGGAAAAACTACTACAGCTTCCAAATTGGCTTATCTTTTAAAAAAGGATGGAAAGAAGCCTTACCTTGTAGCGGCGGATGTCTATCGTCCTGCGGCGGTGGAGCAGCTACAGATTCTCGGGAAGCAGATAGACGTTCCTGTCTGGACGGAGGAGCGTGATCCCGTGGATATTTGTGTGAATGGGATTGATGATGCCAAACGGCAGAAGCACGATGTAGTTATTCTTGACACAGCCGGCCGGCTTCATGTGGACAGTGAAATGATGGAAGAGATTGTGGATATCGCCGAGGAGACAAAACCAACGGAAATTCTTTTTGTGGCGGACGGGATGACCGGACAGGACGCAGTGAATTCTGCCAATGCCTTTTCAGATGCGCTCGAAATTACCGGGACTGTTCTCACTAAGCTGGATGGTGATGCTCGGGGCGGAGCGGCGGTTTCAATCGCTGCCATCACCGGCAAGCCCATCAAGTTTGTAGGCGTCAGCGAGAAGATGGACGGTCTGGAGTCGTTTCATCCTGACCGGATGGCTGGTCGAATACTCGGAATGGGTGATGTGATTTCTCTGGTAGAAAAAGCGCAGGATGTTGTGGACCGAGATGAAGCAGAAAAGAATGCGGAAAAACTCCAGAAAATGCAGTTCACACTGGAAGATTTTCAGGAGCAGCTTAAACAGATGCAGAATATGGGCTCTATGGAACAGATTATGGGGATGATTCCCGGAATGGGGAAAATGACAAAGAATATGGTTTTGGACGAGCGACAGCTGCTGTGGACAGATGCCATTATAAACTCCATGACAAAAGAAGAGCGGCAAAATCCGATGATCATTAATGGTAGTCGCAGGAAAAGAATTGCTCGAGGCAGCGGCAGGTCCATTCAAGAAGTGAATACCTTGCTGAAACAGTTTGGACAGATGCAAAAGATGATGAAGAATCTTTCCCGGTCAAAAGTGAACCGAAAGATGATGGGACAATTAAACGGACTAATGAATTAAGGAGAATGACTTGGCTACAAAAATAAGACTGAAGCGTTTAGGACGACGGAACAGACCTTTTTTCCGTGTAGTAGTAATGGATTCACGTAAACGTAGGGATGGTGCACCTATAGAGGAATTGGGTTGGTACGATCCAATAAAGCGAGACGGAGAAAATTACAAATTAAAAGTGGATCGAATCCTCCACTGGCTGCAAGATGGAGCAAAACCCTCTTTTACAGTACGAAACCTTCTTAAGAAGGAAGGTCTACTTCATCGCTGGCATTTGATGCGACAGGGAATGGAAGAAAAAACCATTGAGCAAGAGATGCAGAAGTGGGGTATGGATCGTGAAATTCGATTGAAAGATAAAGCTGAAGAAAAAGTAAAGGCGAAGGCAAAAGCTAAGGCAGAAGCGGAAGAGAAGGCAGAGGCTGAGGTTATGGCTGAGGAAGAAGTGGTAGCTGAAACTGAAGCAGCAGAGGAAAAGACTGAGGAAAAAGCTGAAGTTGAGGAAACTGAAGCAAACGAGGCAGAATCAGAACAACCAGAGATTGCTGAGGAAACTGAAGCAGTAGAGAAATCCGATGAACAAGAGGTTGCGGAGGAAGATTCGGAAGAAAAGCCGCAATCTGATGGATCAGAAAAGTCAGAAGATAAAACCGAGGAAGAAGCTGAAACTCCTGAAGAATCAGAATCTGAAGAGGAAGTAGAAGAATCTGTAGAAAAAGAAGAAGAAAAACCCGAGGAAGAAGAATCAGAAGAAAAAGCAGAAGAAATTGAGGAATCTGCTGAATCTAAAACTGAAGAAGTGGCAGAGGTTAAAGAAAATGTAGCTGAGGAATCTGCTGACGAAACTCTTGAACCTGAAGCAGAAATAAAGGAAGAAAAAGAATCCGAAGAAGTGCCTGTAGAAGATACTGAAGTTGAGGAAAAAGAGTCGGTTGAAGAGCCTGAAGAAGAAGCAGTTGAAGAACCTCAAGATGAAAAAGCCGAAGACATTGAGAAATCTGCGGAACCTGAAGCTAAAGTAAAGGAAGAAAAAGAAGAGAAGTCAGAGGCTGAGGAAGTAGAAGCAGAAGCAGCAGAGGAAAAGACTGAGGAAAAAGCTGAAGTTGAGGAAACTGAAGCAAACGAGGCAGAATCAGAACAACCAGAGATTGCTGAGGAAACTGAAGCAGTAGAGAAATCCGATGAACAAGAGGTTGCGGAGGAAGATTCGGAAGAAAAGCCGCAATCTGATGGATCAGAAGAGTCAGAAGATAAAACCGAGGAAGAAGCTGAAACTCCTGAAGAATCAGAATCTGAAGAGGAAGTAGAAGAACCTGTAGAAAAAGAAGTAGAAAAAGCCCGAGGAAGAAGAATCAGAAGAAAAAGCAGAAGAGTCTGAAGAATCAGAAGAAAAACCAAAGTCATAAAACTGGAATACGAGATCAAAACAGCTAAGCAAATATATATAATCACTCCCTTCCCGGAAATGGTGGAAGCCGTCATTTGTGAGAGTATACTTCGCCGGGCTGCCGATAAGGAATTGGTGGTATACCACGTAGTAGATCTCAGAGAGTTTGCCGAAGGGAAATTTAAGCAGATTGACGACTATCCGTTCGGCGGCGGAACAGGAATGATTATGATGCCTGAGCCAATTTTAAAAGCTCTTGATCGAGTTAAGGAATTACATTCCGGCGACAGAAACCTGCGAGTTATCTTCCCCACTCCACAGGGCGAACAACTCACTCAAGACAAATCTCGAGAGTTCTCTCAGGATGATGACTTGGTATTTATTTCAGGACATTACAAGGGTATGGACGAACGTATCCGCGAGTCAGTTGTAACGGATGAAATTTCCATCGGTGACTTCGTTCTGACCAATGGAGAGCTTCCCACACTTGTAATTCTTGATACAGTCGTCCGACTGATACCGGGAGTATTAGGCGATGATGAATCCGCCATGGGTGATTCTTTTACCAACGAGCTTCTCGATTT
>FUWD012881504.1_pt1 | contig 14849 bp, 18 predicted proteins | sample 1063281 | NCBI WGS metagenome assembly FUWD01 (sample SAMEA79048168, study PRJEB19326) | metagenome | biome: marine | reverse complement strand
AAGAATATGCGATATAGACATAATTGATTTTAATGGCAAATGTTTATTAACTAAATTTAACCATCAAAATATTGAAGTTCCCCATATAAATATGCATAAAAGGAACTTTGTTTTATTGCCCTTATATGAGTTAAACCAAAATTGGTTTCATCCAAAGATTAAAAAAAATATAGTAAAATTACTTTCATCTTTGCCCAATAATGATTTAAGAAGTATTAAATTTAGTTAATTTAATGATATAATACATTCAATGTTAAATTCGAGCGAATTAATAGATAAAGTAAAATCATATAATAAATTTCTTAACCCAGAAACGTTAACCAAAGCTTATGATTTTGCATTAAAGGCTCATCAAAATCAAAAAAGAATGTCTGGCGACCCTTATCTTATTCATCCTGTAGCTGTAGCCGACATACTCACAGATTTAAAATTAGATAGTGCTACAATCGCTACAGGTCTATTACATGATACAATTGAAGATACACACGCAACTTATAAAACTATTGAAAAAGAATTTGGCAAAGAAGTTGCTGATTTAGTTGAAGGAGTAACAAAAATTTCAGAATTTGAAAATCAAGCTATTTATAATTCAAAAGCCGAAAATTTTAGAAAATTAATTCTAGCAACATCAAGAGATATTAGAGTCTTGTTGGTAAAATTGGCTGATAGACTTCATAACATGAGAACTTTAAAATCTATTGAAGAAAAACAAAAGAGAGAAAGAATAGCAAGAGAAACTATGGAGATTTATTCACCACTAGCGGATAGAATGGGCATGAATAGAATTCGTGATGAATTAGAAGATTTATCTTTTGAAATATTAAACCCTGATGCCAGAAAATTAATTAAAGATAGATTGGATCAAATTAAAGATAATAATTTAATTAATTATAATTCAGTTTTAAATGAATTTGAAAATCTTTTAAAAAAAAATAATATTGATTTTGAAATTTTCAGTAGAGAAAAAACGCCTTTTTCTATTTGGCGAAAAATTCAAAAGAAACGTACATCATTAGAGCAAATTACTGATATTATAGGTTTTAGAATTATATTAAAAAATATTGAGAATTGTTACAAAACTTTAGGTTTTTTTCACAGCAAGTGGAACTGTATACCCGGAAAATTTAAAGATTATATTTCTTCACCTAAAATTAATAAATACAAATCGATACACACAGCAATTATAGGACCTAATAAAAGACCTATTGAAATTCAACTAAGAACAAAACAAATGCATGAATTTGCCCAAAGAGGTATAGCCTCACATTGGAATTATAAATCTTCTGAAAAGTTTAACTCACTAACTTGGAAAGAATATGATTGGTTGGCTGATCTAGTTGAAATTATTGATAAAAATGAAAATCCTGAAGACTATTATGAATACACTAAATTACAAATGTTCCAGGAAAATGTTTTTTGTTTTACTCCAAAAGGTTCTGTAATTAAACTTCCTAAAGAAGCAACACCAATAGACTTTGCTTATGCTGTTCATACTCAGGTTGGCGATACAGCTATAGGATGTGATATAAATGGAAAAGAAAGTGCTTTACAATCAACTTTAATGAATGGAGATGTTGTAAAAATAATAACTTCAAAAAAAGTCTCTCCATCTTTACACTGGTTAACTAGCACAAAAACCGGAAAGGCTAGAGCTGCTATTAGAAGATATTGGCAATATAGAGAAAATACAAAGCCTACAAAGATAAAAAAATACAATACAACTTTATGGATTTCGCTTCCTGATGAGCCTGGAAAATTAGGTGATGTAACGACAATGATTGGTACAAATAATGTAAATATTTCTAGTGTAGAAATGCTTGAAAAAACCAAAAATTCAATAAATTTTAGATTCAATCTGATTATTCATGATTTGAAAAACTTTACAAAATTAATTAGTGAACTAAAACAAAAAGAATATAATTTCAAAATTATTAGACATAAAAATAAAAAATATGCTTTCTTTAAAAGACTCTTTGGTGGTTTTAAAAAAAACTAAAGCCCTACTAGAAGGTCATTTCGTTTTATCTTCTGGTCTGCACTCACCTCAATATGTTCAATGTGCAAAATTATTAAGTTTCCCCAATATTTCAAGTAAATTTAATTTGTCATTAAGTAAAAAAATACAAAAAAATTTTAATAAAATTGATCTAATATTATCTCCGGCAATAGGTGGAATAGTTATAGGTTACGAGATAGGAAGATTATTAAAGATAGAAACAATTTTTTGCGAAAGAGTAAAGGGAAATTTTAAATTGCGAAGAGGTTTTTCAATTAAAAGAAATTCTAGAGTTCTAATTGTAGAAGACGTAATAACAACAGGAAAATCAAGTTTAGAATGTGAAAAATTGATAAAAAAATCTAAAGCCAAACTACTAGGATATGCTTGTTTAATTGATAGATCTTCAAGAATTGCTTTAAAAATAAAAAATAAAAAAATTATTTCACAAATTAAATTAAATGTACCAACTTTTAATAAAAAAAATATACCAACTGAGTTGAAAAATATACCTATAACAAAACCTGGTAGCAGGTTTTTAAAATGACCATTAGATTAGGTGTTAATATAGATCACGTGGCAACAATTAGAAAAGCAAGAGGCGAGAAACATCCAGAACCTTATATAACTGCTAAAAAAGCTCTTGAATATGGAGCGGACTCTATAACCATTCATTTAAGAGAAGATAGAAGACATATTAATGACAATGATTTAAAATTAATCTCATCAATAAAATCTATTCCTCTTAATTTAGAAATGGCTTCAAATTCTGAAATGTTGAAGATAGCAATCAAACACAAGCCTGATTTTGTTTGTATTGTACCTGAAAAAAGAAATGAAGTTACCACTGAAGGCGGACTGAATTTAAAAAGGTATAAAAATAAATTAAAATCAACAATAAATACTTTAAATAAATATAAAATTAGAACTAGTTTATTTATTAATCCAACAATTTCTAATGTAATTATTTCAAAATCACTTAATGCTAAATGTATAGAACTTCATACAGGAAAAATTTCTAACCAAATTAAAAAAAATAAAAAATTTGCCAATCATCTTAAAAAAATCAAAAATTGTGCAAAACTTGCAAAATCTTTAGGTTTAGAAGTTCATGTTGGACACGGCATTGATTATAAAACTGCTAAGATTTTATCTAATGTAAAAGAAATAGAAGAGTTTAATATTGGTCATTTTATAATTGGTGAGTCAATTATATTCGGTCTAAAAAAAACAATTAGTAGATTTAAAAAAATATTAAAATAATGGACATTATAGGTAATGGCGTTGATATTGTAGAAAATAAGAGAATAAAAAATTCATTAAAAATTAAAGGCTTTGTCAATAGAGTTTTTACTCAAAATGAAATTTATAAATCAAAAAATTTAAATAATAAGACCAATTATTTTGCAAAAAGATTTGCAGCCAAAGAAGCTTTTGTAAAGGCCTTAGGCGAAGGATTTAGAAACAATATTAATTTTAAAGATATAGATATAACGAAAGATAAAAAAGGTAGGCCATTTATAAATATATCTAATAACATTAAAAAATTTCTTAAAAAAAAACTTAAACTGAACAAGTATAAAATATTTCTTTCTTTATCTGATGAAAAAAAACATTCAATAGCATATGTAATAATTAATAAAAAAAATGACTAAAAAATTTATAGTAGATAATATTAAGACACTTTTATATGCTCTAATAATAGCAATTTTTATTCGTTCAATTCTTATACAGCCTTTTTATATTCCTTCGTCATCAATGGAATCAACTTTACTTGTTGGCGACAGACTGTTTGTTACAAAATTTTCATATGGGTATAGCAAACATTCATTTCCTTTTAGTCCGGCAATTTTTGATGGAAGAATTTTGTACAAATTACCCAAAAGAGGTGACATTGTTGTATTTAAAACGCCAGCTGACAATAGAACAGATTATATAAAAAGATTGATAGGTTTGCCCGGAGATATAATTCAATTTATTGATGGTAATTTATATTTAAATGGAAATCAAATTCTAAAAACTATTAAATCAAAAAATGAAATTTTATACTGTGGGAATTCAAAAATTAAAGTTACAACATTTATAGAAAAATTACCTGGTGGAAAAATTTACACAGCCTCATATAGAAATGATTATAGTTATAAAAACTCTGATAAATTTATTGTTCCTGATGAGCACTTCTTTTTTTTAGGAGATAATAGAGATTGTTCAAAAGATAGTCGCTTCTTATCTGAAGTAGGTTATGTACATAAAGATAATCTTGTGGGAAAAGCTCAAATATTATTTTTTTCTTCTGATGCAAAAATTGGAAGTATTTTTAAAATTTGGCAATGGGATAAAATCATGAGATTTAAAAGGTTTTTTAAAAAAATATAATAATGGAAAATAAAATTAAAGAACTTCAAAAAATTTTAAATATAAAATTTAATGATGCAGATATATTAATCCAGGCAATAACTCATAAAAGTTATAATTCAAAAATAAATTATGAAACTTTAGAATTTTTAGGTGATAGAGTTTTAGGACTGACAATATCAAATAAATTAATATCAATGTATCCTAATGAGAAAGTCGGAATATTAGATAAAAAATTTTCAAATCTTGTAAATAAAAAAACATGTTATGAAATAGGAATAAAATTAAAACTTAATGAGTTTGTATTAGTTGGAAATTCTAAAAAGAAAATACTAAAAATTGAAAATAATATTATTTCTGATATTTGTGAATCTATAATTGGAGCAATATATCTTGATAAAGGTCTTAAAATTGCTAATGAATTTATTTTAAAGGTTTGGAAAGATTATTTAAAGATTTCTATTGAAGCTATAATTGATGCCAAAACTAAATTACAAGAATTCTCTCTAAAAAAATTTAAATCTCTTCCAGAATACAAAGTTGTATCTAATACAGGACCTAGACATAAACCTAACTTCAAAGTCGGTGTAAAAATTAAAAATATAAAATTTACATATTCAAGTGGTACATCTAAAAAAAATGCAGAACAGTCAGCTGCGAGTTTACTTTTAAACAAACTAGATCTATCATGAGATGGCAGGATAAAGGATACTTACTAACATTAAATAAATACAATGAAAATTCTGCAATAGCCGAATTTTTTACAGAAAATAATGGTAAAGTAAGTGGAGTTATATTTGGTGCCACTTCTAAAAAAATCAAAAATTATCTTTTAATAGGTAATAAATTTCATTTAAATTTTAATTTCAAACAAGATGCCAAACTTGGTTACTTTAAAGTTGAGATAGATGAAGCAAACACGCCTATATATTTGGACAACAAAAAAAAATTGTATTGTATAATTTACACCATGAATATTGTTAAAATTTTAACAGTTGAGAATCAGGAAAATAAAACTATTTATCAATTATTAAGTAATTTTTTTGTACTCCTGGATAATGATAATTGGTTAACAAACTTTATACTTTGGGAACTTAATTTTTTTAAAAGTATAGGATATGATATTGATTTTAAAAACTATGTTAAAAATATAATAGTTGATGGAGATGAAAAATTTATAGTTGAATCTACTAATAAAATAATTCCTAATTTTTTGATTAATAATGATATTAATCCAAATAATGAAAAAGACACTATTAATGGTTTTAAAATTGTTGGAGAATTTTTAGACAAATCAATACTTAAGCCTAACAACATAAATTTTCCTTTGTCCCGTTTAGAGTTAGGAAATTTAATTAAGCAAATCTAAATTAATTGTATCAGCAAAGTAAGTTATTATAGCGTTAGCTCCAGCTCTTTTAAATGACATTAATGATTCGATTATAGATTTTTCGTGAATAATTTTTTTTTGTATTCCATTTTTTATTAAACTGTATTCACCTGATACTTGATAGGCTATTACAGGTATTTTAAAGTTATCTTTTACACTTCTAATAATATCTAAATATGGCATTCCAGGTTTAACAATAACCATGTCGGCACCTTCTTTTATATCCAATGAAACTTCTCTAAGAGATTCATTACAATTTCTGAAATCCATTTGATAAGTTTTTTTGTCACCTTTTAAGACATTATTAGAGCCGACAGCCTCTCTAAAAGGTCCATAAAAATTCGAAGCATATTTAGCCGCGTAAGAAATAATTTGAACATCTTTTAGGTTTTCTTTATCGAGTCTTTGCCTAATTCTTTTAATTCTTCCATCCATCATGTCAGAAGGAGCAATTACATCGCAACCCATTTTGGCTTGCAGTAACGCTTGTTCAACTAATATATCTATAGTTTCATCATTTAAAATTTTTCTTTTTTTTAAAATACCATCATGACCATGTGAAGTATATGGGTCTAAGGCCACATCACACATTATTCCTATTTCATTCTTATATCTTTTTTTAATATATCTAATTGCACGACAAACCAAATTATTTTCATTTAATGCTTCACTGCCAAGTACATCTTTTATATTTGGATTAGTATAAGGAAATAGCGCAACCATTGGAATTTTTCTTCTAATAGCTCTGTCGAGAATTCCTAACAACTTATTTATTGAATATCTATAAATACCAGGCATTGACTTAATTGGAATTTTTTTATTAATTCCTTCTGTTAAAAAAATAGGCAATATAAGGTCATTGACAGTTAGATTTGTTTCTTGAACCAATCTTCTTATCCATTCACTTTTACGATTTCTTCTAAGCCTTAAATTTGGATATTTTCCAGTGATAATCATTCACAATTAACTATATATGCGACATTAGTTTTATATATAATAATATTATATATTGTATTTACAAAATTACTATGTCTAGAGACTTTCACAAGATAGAAGATATTAAATTTGATATTTTTAAGCTTCAGGAGGCTTTAAAAATTGTTCTTCAAAGAAAAAGCTATGATGACGCATTAGGGACCAAATATATAGCAGGTATATCATTGAATCAAATACCAGGAAATCCGGAATCTATAAAAGGAGAAAATGTTAAAGGTATTTATTGGACTAAACCTGATAGTTCAGGAATAGAAAGAATTAGAGCAAAAAAAATTGATGAAGCTGCATATACAGAGTTTGTTGAGGATTTAAATGATACTTATTTTAAAGAAGTATATGATGAACTTTCAAAAAGATTTAAACTTGGTCGAGTAAGAATATTGTTAAAAGAACCTAGGTCAACATTAAGCTGGCATAGAGATCCTGAGCCTAGGCTACACATCCCAATAATTACAAATCCAGGTTCTATAATGGTAATTGAAGAAACAGCCAAACATCTTCCTGCAGATGGATCAGCTTGGATTACAAACAATGTAAAATACCACAACGCATTTAACGGCGGTGAAGAAAATAGAGTGCATTTGGTAGCATGTGTTTTGGACTATAAATTTAATTGATTTTAGTTTATAAATTTTTAAATTGAAAAAGATTTTTATTGCATCTGATCACGCGGGTTATAAATTAAAAGAATCTATTAAAATCTTCTTAGATAAAAAAAAATTAAATACAGTGACTTGGGTCCCGAAGACGATGTAAAAGTTGACTATCCTGATTATGCACACAAAGTTGCTAAAAAAGTTAAAACTAGTAAAAATAATGTTGGGATATTAGTTTGTGGGTCTGGTATAGGTATGAATATAACTGCAAACAGACATAAAAATATACGCGCAGCTCAATGTTTTAATTTAAAATCTACAAAATTATCAAGATTGCATAACGATGCAAATATCATTACATTGGGATCAAGACTATTAACAAAAAATAATTCTTTAAAATGTGTAAGTACTTTTTTAAATACTAAATTTGAATCTGGCAGGCACACAAAAAGAATTAAAAAAATATAATTTTAAAAATAAAATATGTCAAATGAAAAAGATTATAAAAATTCAGAATATAAAAAATTTTTTGAAAAAAGTTTATTAGATATTGATCCGGAAATATTTAAAGCAATTAATGAAGAATTGATAAGACAACAAAACCATATCGAATTAATAGCCTCTGAAAATATAGTATCACAAGCTGTCTTGGAAGCCCAAGGATCAGTTTTAACAAATAAATACGCTGAGGGATATCCTGGAAAAAGATATTATAATGGATGTGAGCATGTCGATGTTGCTGAATCGTTAGCAATAGAACGTTTAAAAAAATTATTTAATTGTAAGTTTGCAAATGCCCAACCTCATTCTGGAGCTCAAGCTAATGGAGCTGTATTTTTAGCTTTACTAAAACCCGGAGATACATTTATGGGAATGAGTTTAAATTCTGGCGGTCACTTAACTCATGGTTTAAAAATTGCAATGTCTGGAAAATGGTTTAATGCAATTGGTTATGATGTTGATAAAGAATCAGAACTTATTGATTATGAAAATGTTGAAAAACTTGCTCTTGAACATAAGCCTAAACTTATAATAGCCGGAGGTAGCGCATACTCTAGAGTAATAGATTTTAAAAAATTCAGAGAAATAGCTGATAAAGTTGGGGCATATCTTATGGTAGATATGGCTCATTTTTCTGGTTTGGTTGCTGGAAAAGGATATCCAAATCCATGCGATCATGCTCATGTAGTTACTTCAACTACACATAAAGTTTTTAGAAGTGCTAGAGGAGGAATTATATTAACTAATCATGAAGATTTTTCTAAAAAAATTAACACTGCTGTTTTTCCAGGTTATCAAGGTGGCCCATTAATGCATATTATTGCTGCCAAAGCCGTTGGCTTTCATGAAGCTTTAAAACCTGACTTTAAAGAATATATAAAATCAGTATTAGCTAATGCCAAAATACTTTCTGAAACATTAATAAATAATGGTTTTAAAATTTATTCAGGAGGTACTGATACTCATTTAATGTTAGTAGATTTAAGGCCATTTAAAGTAAAAGGTAATTTAGCGGCTGAAAGTTTGTCAAAAGCAAATATTACATGTAATAAAAATGGAATTCCATTTGATGATGAAAGTCCAATGATAACATCAGGAATAAGGCTAGGTTCTCAAGCTGCAACCACAAGAGGTTTTGGTCTAAATGAGTTTAAATTGGTTGGAGAATTAATAACAAAAACAATTAAAGGGTTATCTGAAAACCCTAATGACAATAGTAAAATAGAGAATGAAGTCAAAAAAGAAGTAGTAGATTTATGTTCTAATTTTCCTATATATAAACATTTAAGATAAGGAACATTTATGATTTGCCCACATTGTAAAAAAGGAGAAACTTCTGTTGTAGACTCTCGTCCAACTGAAGACGGAACAACTATAAGAAGAAGAAGACTTTGTATTTGTGGTCAAAGATTTACTACATTTGAAAGAGTTCAATTTAGAGAACTTGTAGTTGTTAAAAAAAATGGAAGAAAATCTTCTTTTGACCGCGATAAATTATCAAAATCTATATATGTTGCGTTAAAGAAAAGACCTATTGACACAGAAACTGTTGAAAAATTTATTTCTAAAATCTCTAGATCTTTAGAAGAATTAGGTCAAAGTGAAATTTCATCAAATACAATTGGGACAATGGTAATGGAAGGTTTAAAAGCAATGGATCCAGTTGCTTATGTACGATTTGCATCTGTATATAGAAATTTTAGAGAAGAGAAAGACTTTGTTCAATTTGTAGATAAGATTGATGTCTTTAAAAAAAGATAAATTTAATTCATTTGATAAAAAATATATGAGATTTGCTATTAATTTAGCAAAAAATCAAAATGGATTAACGGGAACAAACCCTTCAGTAGGGTGTGTTATTGTAAAGAATAAAAAAATAATATCATATGGTGTAACTAATTTAAATGGAAGACCTCATGCCGAGACAATAGCTTTAAATAAAAATAAAAATAAAAATTCAGGCTCTTCTATTTATTTAACTCTAGAACCCTGTTCTCACTATGGAAAAACTCCTCCATGTACAAAAACAATTATTAATACAAAAGTTAAAAATGTTTATTATTCAATAGAAGATCCTGATTTAAAATGTTTTGGCAAATCAAAAAAAATTCTAAAATCAAAAAACATTACTACTAAATCTGGATTATTAAGAAATAAAGTTAAAAAATTATATAAAAACTATGACTATATTAAAAAAAATAAATTGCCTTATGTTGTAGGCAAACTTGCTTGTTCATCAAACTTATTTATTTTAAAAAATAACAAATTTATTACCAATGAACATTCTAGAAAAGTTGGACATCTATTAAGATATAAATGTCAAGGAATTTTAACATCATATAAAACAATAAATAGAGATAATCCTAAATTAAATTGCAGAATTAAAGGTTTAGAAAATTTTTCACCTGTTAAATTAATTATAGATAAAAATTTAAAAATTAATATGGACAGTTATATAGTTAAAAATTCAACTAAATACAATACTGTAATTTTTCATAATTCTAAAAATAAAAAAAAATTAAATAATTTAAAATATTATAAAATAAATTTAGTATATTTAGATATTAACAAATACGGTTATATAAATTTTAAAAAAATTTTTAGCAAAATATACGATATGGGTGTTCACAATTTGCTTATAGAGAGTGGTAAAACTTTAACAAACAATATTTTAAACGAAAAATTGTTTAATGAATTTTATCTATTTAAAAGCAGTAAAAATATAAATAATAAAAATGCTATTAACGTAGAAAATATTAACAAAAACTTAGATAAATTTTTTAAAAATAATAAAAAAATTAATACATATCTAGATAAAGACTCATTAATACATTATTACTAAAAAAATGTTTAATGGTATTATATTTCATAAGGGAAAAGTTAGCAAAATACAAAAACGCACAAAAGGAATTAATCTTTTCTTAAAATCAAATATTAAGCTTTCAAAAAAAGATTTAGGTGTTTCCATTTCTTGTGATGGTGTATGTTTAACACTAATTTCTTGTAACAAAAATATATTTGAATTTTATTTATCTAACGAAACACTAAAAAAAACTAAATTCAAATATGTTAAAATTAATGATGAAATTAATCTAGAATTACCACTTAAATTTGGTCAGAATATTTCAGGACATGTCTGCCAGGGGCACGTGGATACTATTTGCAAAGTAAATAATGTAAAAAAAATCGATAAATCATATGTTTTTGAATTTATAATTCCAAAAAAATTTAAAAAATATTTGGTACAAAAAGCATCAATTTTAATTAATGGTGTTTCATTAACTATTTCAAAAATAAAAAATGTTAACTTTGAAATATGGACAATACCATATACATTAAAAATGACCAATCTTTCAAAACTTAAAAAAAATGATTTAGTAAATATTGAAATCGATATTTTATCTAAATATGTAAGAAAATTTTTCAATGAAAAAAAATAAATACAGCTCAATAGAAAGTATCATCTCAATTTCAAAAAAAGGAGGAATGTATATATTGGTTGATGATGAAAATCGCGAAAATGAAGGTGACTTAGTTTTTTCTGCATCCGATGTAAATTCACAAAAAATTAACTTCATGGCAAAACATGGTAGAGGATTAATTTGCTTAACATTAAATTCAAGTCAATCAAAGAAGCTTGGATTAAACTACATGGCACCAGTTAATCAATCAAGAAACCAAACTGCATTTACAATTTCAATTGAAGCTAAAAAAGGAATTTCAACCGGAATATCTGCTAAAGATAGAGCTAGAACAATTAAAATTGCTACAAAAAGAAACGCAAATAAAAAAGACATAGTTTCCCCAGGTCATGTTTTTCCAATAATTTCAAAAGATGGAGGAGTATTGATTAGAGCCGGTCACACTGAAGCATCTATTGATATTGCTAAATTATCAAAAAAAATTCCTGCAGCTGTTATTTGCGAAATTATGAATGAAGATGGATCTATGGCAAAGGGAGATGATTTATTTAAATTTTCAAAAAAACATAGGTTAAAAATAGCAAAAATTGAAGATTTAATTTCTTATAGATTAAAAATAGAAAAATTAATTAAATTAAAAAAAACTTCTCAAATTAAAGTTCAAGAACAGATATATAAGATTATGATTTTTGAAAATCTATTAGATGGCTCAGAACATTTCGCTCTAATTAAAGGCAAAATTAAAAAAGGAATTATTCCTCGCTTACGAGTTATTTCATCTAATGTAGTAGAAAACTATCTAATAAATCAAAAACTACCCAATTCTTTTAATAAAACATTAAGATATTTTAAAAAATTTAATAATTGTGTTCTAATTTTTATAAGAGATCCTAATTTACAATCTGTAACACAAACTCTAAAGCAATATAAAAGTAATGAATTTTATAAAAAAGGACATGATAAGTTGATTAAAAATTATGGTATTGGTGCTCAAATAATTAAATCGTTAAAAATAAAAAATATGATATTGGTTACAAGATCTAAAAAAAAAGTAGTAGGTTTAGATGGATATGGAATTAAAATAACAAAACAAGAAATAATAAAGTAAATGAAAAAAAAAATTTTAATAATTATTGCTGATTATTATAAAGATATTTCCTCTGGCCTCATGAAAAGTGCAAAAAAAGAAATTAAGCATTCTTTTAATATTAAAACTATACGTGTTCCTGGTGTTTTTGAAATACCAGTAACTATTTCTAAAAACATTAAAAAATTTAATGGATTTATAGCTCTTGGCTGTGTCATTAAAGGCAAAACTCCTCATTTCGATTTTATTTCTAAAGCAACTACTGACTCTATAATGAAACTTTCTGTAGATAATAAGAAGCCTATAGGAAATGGTATAATAACATGCTTGAATATGAAACAGGCCATTAATAGAAAGAAGAAGGGTAGAGAAGCTTCTAGAGCCGTAATATCTGTTTTATCTCAATAAAATGACACTACAATATAGTTCAAAAAATAATCCAAGAGTAATAATTATTCAAAAACTTTATGGTAAATATTTTAATAAAGAGGAAGATTTAATATTTCCCAAACACAGATTTAAAAAATTTATCAAAGATGTCGTAAATGGTACTGTAGAGCGTAATGAGGTTATAAATGAAGAAATAATAAAACACCTTCATGCAGATTTAAATATGAAAAATTTAGATAAAGTTTTTCAAGTTATTATTAAAAGTGCAATTTTTGAATTTTTATATAAGCCAAAAACTTCAATTAATATAATTATTAAAGAGTATCTAAATGCTTCTAATTTTTTTATTGATGAATCTCAGACTAAATATTTGAATGCATTATTAGACAAAATTTCAAAAAAAATCAGAATTTCTAATGGATGAGTTTGAATTAATTAAAAATTATTTCCGAAAACTTACTACAAAAAATCCTGGAGCTTTAAATTTAAACGATGATGTTTTCTTTGATAAAAAATACAAAATAGTTTTATCAATTGATACTTATAATGAGGGAGTACATTATGTAAATTTTAAAAATCCTGAATTAGTAATAAAAAAAGTTATTAGATCATCAATTTCAGACTTGATCTGCAAAGGTGTAAAACCCAAGTATTTTTTACTTTCCGCTACTGGTAATAAGAAACATTTCAACAAAAAAAATCTTAAATTAATTTCAAAATCAATTAACGAAGAACAAAAAAAATATAATATTTTGTTATCTGGAGGTGATACTTCTGTCTCTAAAATATCTTCATTTACAGTTGTCTCATTAGGCATATCTAAAAAAATTGTCAGAAGAAATAATGTTAAAAAGTATGACGATATATATGTGACTGGAAATTTAGGTGATAGTTTTATTGGTTTAAGTATTCTAAAAAAAAAATAAATATTAACAATAAATTTAATAATTATTTTATAAGAAAATATTTTCTTCCAGATTTGCCTATTATATTGCATAAATATTTAATCAAAATTGCTAATTCATCCATTGATATTTCAGATGGTTTGTTTGCTGATTTAAATAAACTGATAAATAATCAAAAAATTGGATATCTTATATATCTAGATAAAATTCCATTATCTAAAAATTTAAATAACTATTTAAAAAAGAATCATAAAGAATCATTAAACTTCATTTCGAAAGGAGACGATTATCAGGTATTATTTACTTCATCTAAAAAAAATAGATCTTATATCAAGAGATTGGCAAAAAGAATCAATCTTAAAATTACTAAAATCGGAACTACTACGAATATATATAAACAAAGAAAAATTATTAGTCATAAAAGTCATTTAAAATCTCTAATTTACCAAGGTTATTCACATAAATTTTAAAAAGTTAAATATTGCCTTTTACGTTTTTTTTTGTAATGTCCGCACTTTAAAATTAAATAAAACATTATTTTAAGGATTCTATGAACGCTTCAATTGAAACTATTTTATATTACACAATATTTGCTGGGTTATTATCAATCATTTATGGATATGTTACTGGTTCTAATATTATTAAATCAAGTCCAGGAAACAATAAAATGCAAGAAATTGCATCTGCTATTCAAATTGGAGCTAAAGCTTATTTAAATAGACAATATAAAACAATAGCAATAGTTGGAATTGTAGTTTTAGTTATTATTATTTTTGCATTTAGTTTCTTGGTTGGATTAGGTTATTTAATAGGAGCTACTTTATCCGGTATCGCTGGATATGTTGGTATGCTTGTTTCTGTTCAAGCTAATGTAAGAACAGCAGAAGCTTCTAGAAAAGGACTTGCTAACGGTTTATCTATTGCTTTTAAATCTGGAGCAATTACAGGTATGTTGGTTGCTGGATTAGCATTATTAGCTATAGCAGTTTATTATTTTATTTTACTTAAGATGGAGATTGACGAGCGAGAAATAGTTAATGCTTTAGTTGCTTTAGGTTTTGGAGCATCTTTGATTTCTATATTTGCCAGATTAGGCGGTGGAATTTTTACTAAAGGAGCTGATGTAGGAGCTGATTTGGTAGGAAAAGTTGAAGCCGGTATACCAGAAGATGACCCAAGAAATCCAGCGGTAATAGCTGATAATGTTGGAG
>FUWD013229746.1_pt1 | contig 14868 bp, 15 predicted proteins | sample 1063281 | NCBI WGS metagenome assembly FUWD01 (sample SAMEA79048168, study PRJEB19326) | metagenome | biome: marine | reverse complement strand
CAGCTATCAACAAAACTAATCCACTAGCAGCTTCAAGTTGAAAGAACCATTTAAAAGGTTTCGATAGTGTCTTAATCATAAATTAAAATAAATCTTTAATAAATAAGACTACATCCTTAAATGTTTCATATAAATTATAAAGTAAAAGATTTATATTTGGTACAATTTTACCTATTGGAGTTTTAAAGGTATCTAAAATAATAATGAATGCAGCTAGAGTAATTATAGAAACTACAAGCAAATTTAAAATTCTAAAATTCCTTTGTTTTTTGGGCTTTGTTAAAAGCTCATCTTTTAATTTTTTTTCATCAACAATTTTACTCTCATTTTCATGGTTGCTATGATTAATATCTTGTTCAATTTCTGTAGTACTATCTAAAAGATCAATTGTTTCAGCTTTTTCAATTTTGATAGGCTCTATGGGTTTATTAATAATTTCTTTTTTATAAAACCATTTATGATCACAGCTATTGCATTGCAACAAGCGACCTTTGTCAGGAATTAAATTAGAATCTATATCAAATTTTTTATGACAGTTATTACAAGCAATGATCATATATTCTGTATATATGATTCTTATAAAAAAGCCTTATTTTTGATGCTCTTTATTCTTTGAAATTATCAATATCTAATGTATTAGTACCTCAATCGGGGCGTAGCGCAGCCTGGTAGCGCATCTGGTTTGGGACCAGAGGGCCGCAGGTTCAAATCCTGCCGCCCCGACCAAATAAGTGTTCTCACTCAACACTTATTTAAAAAAAAGCTTAAAGCGACAGTAAAAGCGACAGTGAAAAAAAAATATATAATTATTTTGTTATTTTTATAAACTTTCTAGGTGCAAAATAATTATAAAGATGAAAATGTATTTCAATACTTGGTTGATGTTGAAAAACTTAGAAACGAACTAAAAAAACAAAATCCTAATTTTAAATTTTCTTCAGACAAGGGAGATGTTGGAGAAGCATATGTTAAATCTGTATTTGGACTAAGACAGGCTACTTATGGTGAAGAGGGGTATGATTTAATTTCAAAAAATGGAATTAAAGTCAGTGTTAAAAATATATGGGAATATAACGCGTTTAGAGGATTACATTTATCAGGTGGTAGTAATGTAAAACCAAATGCATTTAGAAAAGCTGATCATTTAATCTGCGTTGGAAGAGATCAAGATAATAAAATGAGAATTATGTGCAATGTTCCAATAAAATATCTTGAAAAATACATACAAGGTGGAAATGTTCATCCAAGAATTACTATGAGGCATTTAATAAAAGTAAATTCCTTAATACCAGAAAAATTTAAAATAAAAGCAATTAAAAGGGTATTTCCTGATGCAATACCAGAATATTATCCCAAGGATTTAAATGAGTTTTTTAAATTACAAAAAAATTTTTGGTCAAATGTTAGAATGTTATGGAGAAATACTAATAACAAAATACATAGTAGCATTGAACTTAAAGATTTCATGTCTGAAAAACATAAAAAAAACCAACACATGAATTTAACAGAGTGGGATGTTGCACTATTTTATTTAGTTTCAAAAAATGTATTTAAGGGAATCGATTACAGAACAAGTACTTATTTGGCGTTTCATCAGCTTATAGGAAACCCATTACCCAAAATATTTCCTGTTAATAATAAAAATTACTCACATTTATGTCGGACACAGGCTACACAACAATAAAAAAAATAAAAAATATCATAAATATTTATCCCAATATATGACAGCAACTTATGCAAATTCTCATAGAACTCATACATATTGGACAAAAAATGATTTAAAAATCCTAAATTATTTTAATGTCTTAAAAAAGAACATTAAAAAGGGAGATCAATCAAATTGGCACAGACAATTTCTTAAAGCTTGTGAAAAATATCCCAAGGGAAAAGAAATTAAATTTGTTAATCCAAAAACTGTAAATACTAATAAATTTAAAGTTAATCTACCTGAATTAATATTTGATGACTCATTTATAAAATAATTTTAGTGAGCGGCAGGATAGAAACCTGCGACCCTCTTAAAAATTGCAGTTTAAATCCAAAAAATAAAGCGACAGTAAAGAGACAGTGCGCGATGTCTCACTGTGAACTATCACAGTAAATTCAACCCTCATTTAATAGGAATAAATGACAACTAGATCTTTGCTAACTGGGGTTGAAGTGTTATATATCAACACATCGAGGCGAATTTTTTGTTCAATTCAAATCCTGCCGCCCCGACAAATTTATGAAAAAAGCAATAATTTATATTCCAACAAAAAACTCTATGCAGTCTGGTCTTGGTAAATCTGATAAGTGGCTTATTAAATTTGAAACTGACGATACTGGTTTTAACCCTCTAATGGGGTGGGAGACTAGTTCTGATATGTTATCAGAATTAAATTTAGAATTTTCTACTAAAGAGCTAGCAATTGAATATGCTAAAAAAAACAAAATAGATTTTGAGATTATAGAGCCACAAAAAAGAAAAACTGTTAAAAAATCGTATGCAGATAATTTTTTAAAATAATTCTAATGTTTAAATTTTTTACTCAAAAAAAGTGGCAGTTATGGTCATGGATTGGCTCATTTGTAATACTTTCATCTTTATGGATTCAAGTTCAAATAGATGTAAAAATTAATGAATGGTTTGGTCAATTTTATGACATGATACAAAAAGCACTGGCTGCACCTAACTCAATTACTATTGAAGAATATTGGGCTAGCTTATTATCTTTTATTACACTTGCTGGAATATACGTAGCACTTGCAACTGTTGTTGCTTTTTTTACATCTCATTATTTATTTCGTTGGCGAACAGCAATGGTTGAGTGGTATCATAGTGTATACGACAAAGCTCGAGCTATAGAAGGAGCATCACAAAGGGTTCAGGAAGATACAATTAAATTTACAAGAATTATGGAAGGATTGGGCACAAGCTTAATTGAGGCTATAATGATGATTATTGAATTTACACCAATTTTATTTGGATTAAGTATTGGAATTCCTATTTTATTTTTTGGTGATTGGAATTATGGGTTAATTACAGGAGCATTTATTTGGACTATTGGTGGAACTTTATTTTTGATTGTATTAGGACTTATCTTGAGACTTGTTGGTGTTGAATATGATTTACAAAAAAAAGAAGCAGCTTATAGAAAGTTACTAGTTATCGCAGAAGATAATATGACCGTAAGACCTAAAAATATTAATGAATTATTTAACGATGTTAGAAAAATTCATTTTTTATCTTATTTAAGATACTTATATTTTAATCTTGGAAGAATTGCCTACTTACAGGCAAATGTGTTGTCTGCTTATGTGTTTTTAGCACCCGCTATTGTTGCTGGACTAGTAACGCTTGGTGTGATGCAACAAATTATTAGAGCTTTTGGAAGAGTTGAAGGCTCTATGCAATACATATTTAGGTCTTGGCCAACTATTATAGAACTTGCAAGTGTTTACAAAAGATTAAGAGAATTTGAATCTGAAATTAACTCATCAAAATAAGAAAATATAAAGCTTAATGACAATTGACAAAAAATATATTGAACACTTTATTAATGTCTCGTCAAGAGCTGCTTTAGCTTCATCTTACTTGGTTGGAAAAAAAGATAAGATTGCCGCAGATCAAGCGGCTGTAGACTCAATGAGATTGGAGTTAAATAAAATAAACATGAATGGAAAGGTGGTAATTGGGGAAGGATCGCTTGATGAGGCGCCACTACTATATACTGGTGAGTTGTTAGGAAATAAAAATGGGCCTAATTTTGACATTGCAGTTGATCCTTTAGAGGGCACTAATTTTGCTGCCAATAATCTACCAGGAGCTATTGCTGTAATTGCAGTTGCAGAAGAAGGAAATCTTTTTAATGCCCCAGAAACATATATGGATAAAATCGCTACAGGTAAAGTTGAGAAGGGCCTAGTTGATCTAGATTTTCCACTAAAGAAAAATATAAGCAACCTAGCAGAATTTCTAAACAAAGATATTTCATCAATTACTGCCTGTGTACTGGATAGACCAAGACATAAAAAAATTATTGATGAACTAAGACAATTAAATGTTAAGATTAAATTGATCACAGATGGTGATGTGCTAGGGGCACTCTATGTTTCAAACCCAAAATATAATGTTGATATTTTCTTAGGTATAGGAGGAGGGCCAGAAGGCGTTTTAGCTGCTTCAGCACTGGATGCTTTTAATTGTCATTTTCAAGGAAGATTTATTTTTGATAATAATAACGACATTAACGAAGCTAAAGAAATGGGAATTATTGATTTAAATAAAAAATATGAATTAAATGAAATTATAAAAGGTGACTCTGTTTTTTGTGCAACTGGTATAACTCCGAGTGAAGTTTTGGCTGGGATAGAAATTATTGATAATAATTATATATCAGAAACACTTGTTACACATAAAAGCTCAGACTTTAAAGAAATTATAAAAAGAACAAATTTTATTAAAGAATGATTTCTGTTTCGGGCAAGGAATGGAAGCAAAAAAAAATTAATCAAAACTTAGTAGAAAAACTAAAACAAGACTATAATTTTAGTGACATTTTATCTAGACTAATAATCTCTAGAAAGTTTAATGAAGATGAAATTGCAACAATTGATAACGATCTAGGTCTTAATAATATATTTTTAAATAATAGTGATTTTCAGCAATCAATTGATCTTGTTGTTGGCTCTATTAATAATAAAGAAAAAATATGTGTTTTAGGTGATTACGATGTGGACGGATCTGCTGCAACCTCATTATTTGTAAGATTTTTTGAAAATATAAATCATCCATTTTATTACTATATACCAGATAGAGAAAAAGATGGTTATGGGGCTACTAAAAAATTATTCCAAAAATTAATTTTGGAGAAACCTAAATTGATCATAATGGTAGATTGTGGTTCAACATCAAATGAAGCAGTAGATTTTCTAAATGATAATAAAATAAAATCTTTGATAATTGATCACCACGAAATTAATAACCCTTTTCCTAAAGCTAACTCAATTATAAACCCAAAAAAAGATAATGGTTATAGAGAATTTGATTATTTGTGCGCTACGACACTTTCATATTTTTTTTTAGATTTATTGATTAAAAAAACCAAGAGTCAAATTAAAATATCAAATTATTTAATTTACGTATTACTAGCCACTGTTTGTGACGTGATGCCTTTAAGAAAATTAAACAGAATAATAACGATTAACGCTCTTAAAAATTTTGACATAACTCAAAACTTAGCTCTCAATGCATTGTTCACTTTGAGTAATAAAAAAAATAAGATTAATATTAATGATCTTGGGTATCTAATTGGACCAATATTAAATGCAGGTGGCAGGTTAGGTAAATCCAATTATGCTACTGAATTTTTATCATCCAATAATCACGAAATTATAACTAATAGATTAAATGATTTAATTAAATTAAATAATAAAAGAAAAGAAATTGAGACTTTAATTTTAAATGATATTGATTTTAAAAAAATTGAAGAAGAAAATAAAGATGTCATTATTTACTATAATCCCAATATTAATGAAGGTCTCATTGGAATCATTGCAGCAAGACTTAAGGATTATTTTAACAAACCATCAATAGTTATAACTGCATCAAGTAATATTTTAAAAGGTTCTGCCAGATCAATTTATAATTATAATATTGGTCGTGCGATTAAAAACTCACTAGACAAAAATATAATTATAGGAGGTGGTGGTCACAATATGGCCGCTGGTTTTACATTGAATAAGGATAATCTTAAAAATTTTGAAAATTATATATTACAAGATTTTTCAAACTCAGATGCTTTTAATGATCATATATTCTCATATGAATCTGAAGTATCTTCACTAGCATTTAACCAAGATTTTTATAATGATATAAAAAAATTAGAACCTTTTGGTACGGGAAATTCTATGCCAACTTTTTTATTTAAAGAATTAAAAGTAATAAAAACTACTATTTTAAATAACAAGCATATTTCCTTAATATTAAAGTCTAAAACTGGCTTTTCAATAAAATCTATATCTTTTAATTCTATTAATACTAAACTGGGAGAATACCTAATGAACTATAAAGAAAGCATTAATGTACTAGGCCAGATCAATGAAAATATTTGGAACAATAAAAAAGCTCTTCAATTAACTATTAGGGACGTTATCCTGTAGTTTAATTGCACTTGATAAATAATGACTTTTAAAATAAAAGATCACAACATGGTCCCTTCGTCTATCGGTTAGGACAGCTGGTTTTCATCCTGCAAAGGGGGGTTCGATTCCCCCAGGGACCGCCATAATATTTTATGTATTATTTCACCTATATGCTTAAATCAATTACGCCAGGTACTAAAAAAACTTACGTTGGTTATACTGATAATATTGATAAAAGATTAGAAAAGCACAATTCAAATAAAGGAGCCAAATCTACCAAGGGTTATAAATGGTTGTTAATATATAATAAAAAATTTAAAAGTAAAAACGAGGCGATGTCATTTGAATATAAACTTAAAAATAACAGATTGTTAAGAAGAGAAATTTTAGAAAAATCTAATAAATGACAATTTCTATATTATTGCCTTATAAAGAAAATTATTCACCTCAATATGCTGGTGCAGTTTCATTATTTGTAAACGATATTACTCTGGTAAGTGATTACAAAAATGATATAATTATTTTTGGGAACACAGAATCTAAAAAAAAATTATCAAAAAATTATATTAATCTTGAATTAAATAAAAAAATTTTTCAAAGTACGAGTAAAATCTATATTGAATCATTTCTAAATGCCCAAAGAAAAATAAATCCTGAACTTATTGAGGTTCATAATAGACCAAATTATATAAAATTAATTAGAAAAGAATTTATAAATAAATTATTTTTATTTTTTCATAACGATCCTCTAACCATGAGTGGTTCTAAGACAATAAATGATCGTGTCTATTTAATAAATAATGTAGATAAAATTATTTTTAATAGTAAGTGGTCACAAAATCGTTTTTTTGTGGGATTATCAAATCAAAATAATTTATTACACAAAACATCAGTTTGCTATCAATCGTCATCAAAAACTAAAATTAATTTTAAAGATAAGAAAAAAATTATTTCCTTTGTGGGAAAACTAAATAAAGCAAAGGGTTACGATTTATTTGGTCAAGCTATAATAAAAATTCTTAATAAACATCCGGACTGGAAAGCCAAAGTTTTTGGGGATGAACCAAGAGAACAATTATCTTTTAATCACAGGAATTTAAAAATATTAGGTTTTCAAAATAATAAATATATATTAAATAACTTAAAAGATGTTAGCATTTCAGTAGTATGCTCTAGATGGAACGAACCTTTTGGAAGAACTAGTTTGGAAGCAGCAAGTAGAGGATCAGCTGTAATAATTAGCAACAAGGGTGGGCTGCCAGAGACCACCAATAGTGCTATAATTTTAAAAAAACTTAACAGCAATACTATATTTAATGCCATTGATAAACTTATACTTGATAAACAGAAATTATTAAAAATTCAAAAAAATAATTACTCTAATTTTATTTTTACACATAAATATATTTCATCAATTATTGACAATTTAAGAAATATTTTTTTACGTGATAAGGAAATAAAATTATTTAATATTAAAAAAAATATTACTTTTAAGATTATTCATATAACAAATTTTAATCAACGGTTTAATGGCCGTCTTCATTACAATACAAGTAAAAGATTACAAAATGGCTTAGTTAGATTGGGTCATAATGTTTTAGCCATAAGTGATAGGGATATTGTAAATAAAAGTAAAACTATTAATGACTTTAGTGGAAAAAAAAGTTTACAAAATTCCATAATTCAATCATATGAAAATTTCAAAGCAGATTGTATAATTCTAGGTCATGCAGACTCAGTCGAAAATAATACATTAGAGATATTAAAAAATTCAAATAAAAATTTAAAAATTTGCCAATGGTTTTTAGATCCAATAAGTGAAATGGGACCAGATTTTATTAAAAATAATGATAGAATTAGTCAAAAATTAAAATTACTTGATGCAACATTTTTAACTACAGACCCGAGTATTTTAAAAAATAAAATAGATCAATCTTTTTATATTCCAAATCCTTGTGACGCTTCTTTCGAAACACTTAAAAACTACCAGAAAAATTGCGTAAATGATGTTTTTTTTGCAATGAGTCATGGTGTTCATCGAGGTTCACTTAAAGTCGGTAAGAATGATGATAGAGAAGTTTTTATTAATAAGCTTATAGATAAAAACAAAAAAATTAACTTTGACGTATACGGAATGAATAATATACAGCCTATATGGGGGGATAAATTTTTAAACCTTTTATCCAATTCATCAATGGGTCTTAATTTAAGTAGAGGCCTACCAGCTAAATACTATAGTAGCGATAGAATAGCTCAACTTTTTGGTAATGGATTACTAACATTTATTAATAGGAAAGTTGCTTTTAGTGACTTTTTACCAAAAAATTGTTTTATTGATTATCTAGATATTGATGACTTAAGTTATAAGCTAAATAAATATAAAAGAGATGAAGTTGATAGAAAAAAAATCGCTAAAAATGGTAGAGAATTTTATCTAAATTATATAAATTCAACTATCGTTGCTGATTTTATCTTATCTAAAACACTAGATTTTAAAAGTAAAAATAATTTTGTTTGGGAAAAATAGATGTTTTCAATCATTATACCAACTTTTAATAATATTGATTATCTTAAAAGATGCATTGAAAGTATAAAAAAAAATTCATTCTATCATAGTCATGAGATAATTCCTCATGTAAACGACGGCTCTGATGGAACTCTCGATTTCCTCAAAAACAATTCTTTTATTTACACTCATACTAAACATAATTCTGGAATTTGTACTGGTATGAATATGGCAGCTCAAAAATCTAATACTAATTATTTATTATATGCTCATGATGATTTTTATTTTTGTCCTAATTGGGATTTTGTTCTTAAAAAAGAACTTGATAAAATTGGACATAATAAATTCTATTTATCCGGAACAATGGTTAATAATGGCCAAATTGATTTAGATTGTGGAAGCGATCTTAAAACATTCGATGAAAAAAAATTATTAGATGAAATTGATAACTCTAATTATTATGATTTTCAAGGCTCCACATGGGCTCCACATTTAATCCATAAAGAAATGTGGAATAAAGTAGGTGGATTTAGTGAGGAATATTTTCCAGGTACTGGTTCTGATCCAGATCTTAATATGAAGTTATGGAGACAGGGTGTTAGAATATTTAAAGGAATAAATAATTTTAAGGTTTATCATTTTGGTTCAATAGTAACAAGAAAATACAAAAATCATCCATCAATAAAAACAGAGTCTGGGAGTAGGGGTGCTAAGATTTTTCTATTAAAATGGGGTATTAGTATTAAGTTTTTTAAAAAACACTTTTTGAAATCCGATATTAAATATGCAGGACCACTAAATAAACCTAAAAAAAATTTTAATTACTATATCAATTATTTAATAGACAAGTTTAATTATTGTTATATCAAATATATTTATAATTTTAGAAATAAACACAATTTAATTAATAATGAAATTAATAAAAACTAAAATACCTGGACCTTTACTAATAAAATCCACAATTTATAAAGATAGCAGGGGATATTTAAGAGAGACATATAGAAATAATTTATTGAATAATATTAAATTTCCTTTTGATGTTATGTCGTTTTCTAAAAAAAATGTTCTTAGGGGGCTACATATTCAAACGAATAAAGCACAAGCAAAAATAATTACTGTTACACATGGAAAAATATATGATGTTGCAGTTGATCTACGAAAAAAATCTAAATCTTTTGGTAAGTATGTAGGTATTATTATTTCAGATAAATCTAATTTTTCATTTTATATTCCTGAAGGTTTCGCTCATGGTTTCATTTGTCTTTCTGATCGTTGCGCTGTTAATTATAAATGCTCAAATTATCGAGACGCACATTCTGAAAAAACACTTAATTGGAATGATAAAAAGATTAAAATTAAATGGCCAAGAAAAAATCCAATATTATCAAAAAAAGATAAGATAGGTTTTGATTTAGATTTTTTTAATTAATTATGAATAAATTTTTTTTGAATCTAGGTGTCCAGCCTTTAGCAAATAACTTTCTAAAAAAATATTCTGCAAAACAACCTAGATATAATTTAAATCTTTATTTTAATACTAAATCGAAAATGGTATCTATTTCAAAGAGAATACCTTCGTCTATAATGTTTAATTCAAAATATCCTTACAGATCTTCTATGTCATCTACAATGCGATTATCTTTTAAGAAATTATCTAATGAAATTAAAAAAAAGTTTAACCCTAAACTGTTATTAGAAATTGGTAGTAACGATGGTGCATTGTTAACTCATTTCAATAAAGATAAAGCTATTGGTGTAGAACCTTGTAAAAATTTAGCTAAAATAACTAAAGCAAAAAAATATTTTACATACGATCATTATTGGGATTTAAAGCTGTCTTCTAAGATAAAAAAAAAATTTAAAGAAGTGGATCTAATATATTCTGCAAATACCTTGACACATATTAGCAATCTTAAGGATGTATTTAAATCTATAAACTTAATATTGTCAGATGAGGGTGTTCTCATTGTGGAGGATCCATCATTATTAGAATGTGTCAAAAAAAATTCTTATGATCAATTTTACAATGAACATATATATGTGTTTTCTGCTATTGCTTTAAAAAACTTATTAAAAAGATTTAATTTAGAAATTTTTGATATCAAAAATTTACCTACACATGGTGGATCCTTAAGATATTTTGTTAAAAGAAAAGAAAATAAAAAATATAATATAAAAAACTCTGTGAAAAGACAATTTTATAAAGAAATAGATAATGGTTTAAATAAATTTAAAACTTATAAAGACTTTGCCACAAAAGTAATCAAATCAAAAAATCTTTTTATAGAAATTTTAAACAAGATAAAAAAAAATAATAAAAAAATTATTGGTTATGGAGCTACCGCAAAGGCTGTGACTGTTTTAAATTATTGCAATATAAACCATAATTTTATTAAAAATTTCACAGATACTACACCAGAAAAAATTAATAAGTTTTTACCAGGTAAAAATATTAAAATTTTGAGATATAAAAAAAATATTCTTAATGAATATGATTATGCTTTTTTAGGTGCTTGGAATTTTAAAAAAGAAATTTTTGCCAAGGAAAAAAATTTTCTTAAAAAAGGGGGGAAATTTATAACCCATTTACCTATACCAAAAATAATTTAAAATGTCAGAAAATCAAAATTTATTTATTAAATCAAAATATCGTTTACAAAAATTTTTATATTTTTTTTATGGGGAAAAGTTTTTTAAAAAAATAAGATATGACTGGGGGAAATTTCCTAAAAGATATGAAATTATACAAAATATTATAAATTTAAATCAATACAAATCATATTTAGAAATTGGTTGTGATAAGAACCAAAGTTTCTCATCTGTTAACATTGATCGCAGAGTAGGGGTTGATCCTGTTGAAGGTGGAACAATCAAAATGACTAGTGATGATTTTTTTTTAAATAATAAAGAAAAATTTGATATCATTTTCATTGATGGCCTACATGAATACAATCAAGTCATCAAAGATATCCAAAATTCATTAAAATTTATCAATAATGATGGTGTAATTCTTCTCCATGATTGCTTGCCCAGATCTATATGGAATCAAATAACCCCAAGAATAAACTCTGATTGGAATGGCGACGTTTGGAAAACTATAGTCGAATGCAGAACATACGATGATATCGATACTTATACTTGTATTGCAGATCGTGGTATTGGTATTATTTTCAAAAGAAAAAATAGAAATAAATTATTAATTGATAAAACTAATTTTAAAAATCTTTCTTATAAAGAGTATTTTTTAAATCATAATCACTTTATGAATTTAATAAATCACAATAAAATAAATGAATTATTTAATGTTTAAAAATTTTAGAAGAAAATTAAACAAAAAACCCCAAATCAATTAAGGATTATATTTTTTCAATTCGTCAAATTCCAAAAAGATTTAAAAATTATAGATTAATTTGTAAAAATTTAAATAATTGTAAAGCAATAGAAATAGGTGGACCTAGTACTATGTTTTATACAAAATTACCAATTTATCAAAATCTTAGATCATTAGACGTCGTTAACTTTTCCAATTCTACTGTATGGGAAGGAAATATACAGGAAGGTTATAATTGTAATTATTATGGTAATAGGATTGCCTATCAATATATATCTGAAGCATCTTTGCTAACAAATGTTAATAATAATTCTTATGATGCTGTTATATCATCACATTGTTTAGAACATCTTGCAAATCCAATAAAAGGATTAATGAGATGGAAACAAGTTTTAAAATCAGGAGGTTTTATGTTGTTAATTTTACCACATAAAATTGGAAATTTTGATCATAAAAGAAAAGATACTACATTTGAACATATTATGTCTGATTACAAAAATGATGTCGATGAAAATGATAGCACCCATTTTAATGAATTTATCCACCTATTTGATCTAGAAAAAAAACCTGGAAAAAAAATTACTCTTGAAGAGCATATTGAAATTACAAAAAATAATTTTAAAAATAGAGAGGTTCATCATCATGTTTTTAATAAAAAACTAATTGATGAAACTCTTAATTTTTTTAATTTTGAAATCCTTGATTATTTAGAAAAAAAAGAAGATTTGATTATTTTTTGTAAAAACATATTTTAATCAAAAGATTATTTTTTCAATGAAAAAAAAAAATTTAGTTCTATATCTGTTTACAAAATATGACGATGACTTATCTCTTTTAAATTTTATAAAAAATTATGCTCAAAGACCTGCTGGAAAAAAACATAAATTATTAATTTGCTTTAAACTTATAGATAAGAAAAAATTGTTATTTCTAGAATCTTTTCTTAAAAATATTAACTATATTAAATTTATTGATCCCTATAAATATAATGATTTTGATTTTGGCAGTTACAAGAGAGTAGCGTTGTTATATCCCAAATATAATATTCTTTTTTTAAATAGTCACTCTTATCCTAATACTGACATGTGGCTTAACAAGTTATTAAAATATTTTGAAGATAAAACATTAATAGCAACTTCTGCTTCTTACGAGAGTTTATATACATCTTTAAAATTAAAGAAATTTTATAAGATTTTTTCATATTTAAAAAAAAAACTTGATTATAAAAAGAAGTTTTATCCTTTTCCAAATCCTCATATAAGGACAGCTAATTTTTTAATAAAAGGTTTAGATTTTTTGAAATTTATTAGAAATAAAAAGATAGTTAATAAAGAAGATGCATGGCAAATTGAGAGTGGTAAAAATAATTTAACAAATTTCTTTAAAAAAAAAAATTATAAAATTTTTATTGTTAACTCTGATGGTGATAGATTTACTCTAAATAATTGTAAATTTAGTGAAACATTCAATTACAGAAATCAAAAAAAATGTATTATTTCAGATAAGCATACTAGAAAATATATTAAATCAGATAATTTTAAAAAAAAATTATTTGAATTTAATACTTGGGGTGAAAAGACATAAAAACTAGGGTCTTAAGCTAGATTTATTTCCTTTTATTGAATTTATTAATCCATCATATCTAGTATTATATTTCTTCAATCGCTTCTCATTTTTTATTATCTTATTTAAAAAAATCTTAAATATTATTCTTATTATTATTGGTAAAAAAATTAATAGTGATATTAATTTTCCATATTTCTTTTTATTAAAATAAAATTTTGACCATATAAAATGCCAATTTAAAATATTGGTAATTTTTTCACTATCATCGCTTAAGTCCACCGACCTACCTTGTGATCGTACTTTTGATTCATTTATTTGATATGATTTATAACTAAGTTTTTTGCCTCTATAACAATAATCTGTTTCTTCAAAATATAGAAAATAATTTTCATCAAATTTTCCAATTTTATTAAAACATTCTTTATTTATAAACATACATGATCCATGAATTGAATCTATTGAGTCATACTTAACACTTTCCGATATTTGTTTATGACCTTTCTTTTTAATATCTGAAAATCTAGGTCCAATTGCTGCAAACCTATTATTAAGTTTATTAGCGAAATCCAAGTAAATCAAAATATCGTTATAATCAAAATCAATGTCTGGACTAATTTGTAAGAAATATTTAGTTTTTATTTTTTCAACAGCATAATTTAAAGCTGAGCTTACTCCATTATTTTTCTTAACAAAAATTTTTAAATTGGAATATTCTTTTTTAATATCGTCTTCTAATAAAAAGCTATTAGAATTATCAATTATGATTATTGAGATAGATTTTGGTAATTTCTTTATAAAATTTATAATTAATTTTTCACTTTTATAAGAAATTAATATTATTGTTGTATCAAACATACTTATTATATCTTAATTTTATTCAATGCATTATTCTTAAATAAATTTGCTTCTTTAATGTATCTTCTTACCATTTCGGTCGATTTATGTCCTGTCATTGCCATAATACTTCTTTCTTCTGCTCCTGCTTCTGCGGCTGATGTTGCAAACCCTGATCTTAGGCTATGGCCAGAGTAATTCTTGCTGTCTATTCCTGCTAATTGCAAGTATTCTTTAATGAGTAAAGCTACTGTTTGATCTGTTAATCTTTTTTCTGTTAATCTTGATCCCTTTGAAAACCTTCTAAATAAAGAACCAGAATTAATTTTTGTTATGTCTATCCAATTCTTTAAAGAAACTACTGGACAATACAGAGAATTATCAAAGTAGGGGAGAGCCTTCTTGGATCCTTCACCAAATTGATCTGTTTTTGACCTTTTGATATTAATTTTAAGACCTTCTGGAACAAAATCTAGATCATCATAGTCCAACGAAACTATCTCAT
>FUWD013181424.1_pt1 | contig 14868 bp, 15 predicted proteins | sample 1063281 | NCBI WGS metagenome assembly FUWD01 (sample SAMEA79048168, study PRJEB19326) | metagenome | biome: marine | reverse complement strand
GTTGAATTTATTTGACTTATAACCGGACAGTAGTTAAGGCCAGTATGATTTTTTATCACTGACCGACATTGGCTGGTTTTTAAATCCCAAATTCTAATCTCGAAATTAGAGTCTGACGGATGACCACTACCCGATATAGCCCAAGTTCCATCCGGGCTAACTGCTATGCTATTAATCCAACTTTTATGTCCCGCCAATGTACATTCCAAAATAGCCATTGGTTCTGCAGACTCCGGCTGGTTTAAAAGCATAATTTTTGCACTCAATGCCTCCTTTTTCGGATCAAGTTTCGATACTGCTTCCCCCTCCTCCCAACACGCTTCCACCAGCTCATCGAACGCGCTTTGCGCATCCTCGCGGAAATCCACGTACTTGTAGCGCCTCAGTGTGTCGGGCAGATTGCAATCGGCGAGCAGCAGCGGGATAAAGCGGCGGCCTTCGTTCGTTGGGTCGCGGAAGAGCACCGTGCTGCGTTCGAGCGCAACCCACGCAGACCCCAACGCCTCCGGCGACAGGCAGAGCAGCTGCACACGTGCCGCCTCCAGCCCGCGCTCGATGGAGAGATAAATGTCGTCGCCGGGCTTGATGACCCACTCGTCGAACCACACCCGCAGCCCAGCCGAACGCAACCGCTCGGCCAACTGCCGCACCTGAGGCTTGTCCTTCGAGTTGTGGCTCAGGAAAACATCGTATTGAAATATGCTGTGGGCCATTTATCCGTGGTTTGATATCCGGGGAAGTGAAAATAATCGATCATGAATGACATATCTCAATGTATGCTGAGAAACTACGGGGAACAACCATCAGAGCGATCACGAAACGCAATGGGTGGGGGATCCCTTCGAAAAATATTCCGAAAAACGATGCGTTAACAGCGACTCACGATCAAAGAAACGGATTGACGATAGTCAGGCCCATGATTTTCTGGCCGTTGTGAAGAGCGGCAGCGATAATAAGGGAATCGTAGTTGCTGTAACCTCAGCGCTCCATGACATCGAGTGCTGACTGGCAAAGCTCCACAGTTGTGCTGACCCGGCAAAGTCCATCAAACACCGAATCCAGATAGTTCCGACAATCACTGACAGAGAAGTGTACCTCGATTTTCCTCGTCGATACGTTAATGAACTCCTGAACGACCTGGGAGCTGACCATGCCCTTACCATCCTGCAAGGCACTCCTTATCAGTCAGATCGCGATCACCTTCTGGATGGGATCCGATAGGTCAAAAGAGTAAACGAAAATGTTGGTGTCGAGGAAATAGTTACCGTTCATTCAACTCCTCCCGGCTGAACGTTCTAACAGGCCTGACATAGTCGAGAGATTGCATCAGAGCATCGAACTCCCTTACCCGTACCTCTGCCTTGACATACTGCCTGAGCCAGCCTCTGAAGGTTTCGTTCAGGGTGGTATGTTCACGCTGCGCCTTTTCCCTCGCCTTGCGAATAAGCTCCGCATCGGCGCCCACGGTGATATTTTCAACATCAGCTTTTCTTGTAAATTTTCTTCGTGTACACTGCTATCGCGTACAATATACGACACAATCATATAAATGATTCCATCCTGCCGTAATCACTAATCAGGCCTGCATCGATAGCTGAGTAGCGGTTCCAATTGCAGAATGAGGGTTGGGACGTAAGGTATAGTACGACGCGGGGCACGTTAAATGCGTTTCGTATGTTATATTTATTTTTCGTTCCCTACCCGGCGGATAATGGCAGCGAATTTTTTAAACTTTCACGCTGAAACATGAGCACGGTTCCTGCTTCCATTCCTGTATTGCAGTGGGCGGCCAGCAGGGCTTGGCTCAGTGATACCGAGCTGGAAAAACGGTTCAGGAAATGGCCATTATGGCTGAGAGGCGAAGCATTGCCAACTTTGAAACAACTGGAGGAGTTTGCCCGGCTCACGCATACCCCGTTTGGATATTTTTTCCTCCCGGACCCTCCGGAGGTTCCCTTGCCTGTTCCGGATTTCCGCACTCATCATGACACTCTTTTTCGTGAACCCAGCACAGCATTGCTCGACACTATCTTTCTGTGCCAGCAACGACAGGAGTGGTATCGCGACTATGCCCTGATGCAGGGATTACAGCCATTACTGTTTGTCGGAAGTGTTACACTAACTGACAATCCTGAAACTGTTGCTGCACAGATGCGCCAGACTCTGTTACTCTCTGTCGCTGAACGGCAAACACTGCCGACATGGACAGATGCACTGCGTCAGCTTGTCGCAAAGGCAGAAGATGCCGGTGTGCTTGTCATGGCCACCTCAATTGTCGGCAGTAACAGCCATCGGAAATTGGATACAAAAGAGTTCCGTGGTTTTGCTCTCGCCGATGAGTTCGCGCCACTGGTGTTTCTGAATACGGCCGACAGCAAAGCCGCGCAGATGTTTACATTGGCACATGAACTGGCGCACCTCTGGCTTGCAGCAACCGGCCTGTCTGCCCCGGAAGCCGGAGTTCTTCCTGATCAGCAGATCGAGCGATGGTGCAACCATGTCGCAGCCGAATTGCTGGTACCTGCCGATGAGCTGCACGCTGTTTATAATTCCGCACTGGCAGTCAACGATGAACTGCAACGGCTTGCCCGGTTTTTCAAAGTCAGCACCCTTGTCGTACTTCGACGTTTGTATGAAGCCGGTCTCATGACCCGGGAGGCAATGAACCAATACTATCGGCAAGAGCTTGATCGCATTCTTTCGCTTGAAGGAAACAAAAGCGGCGGAGGCGATTTCTACCGGACTCTTGGCGCGCGTAACAGCAAACGCTTTGCTCGAGCCGTACTTTCCAGTGCTTTGGAAGGTCATACCCTCTTCAGAGACGCATTCCGTCTGCTTGGCATTCGCAAATCGGCAACGTTTTACGAGGCTGCTCATGAATTGGGAGTGATGCCATGACCTACCTGCTCGACGCCAATGTTTTCATCCAGGCCAAAAATCTGCATTACGGCCTTGATTTCTGCCCTGCATTTTGGGAATGGCTGATCGAAAGCAATGCTACAGGAAAGGTTTTCAGCATCGACAAGGTTGCTGACGAAATTGCTGCCGGGGCTGATGAACTGACCAACTGGATGAACAATCATGCATGGAATTTGTTTCTCGGTACCGATAGCCGGACAGTTGAAAAATTTGGTCAGGTAAGCTCATGGGCAACCAGTCAGGAGTACGAACCTGCGGCAATCAACACCTTTCTCCAGGTAGCGGATTTCTTTCTTGTAGCCCATGCACTTTCAGGCGGACACGTGGTCGTAACGCACGAAGTACCCGCCAACTCCCTACGCCGCATCAAGATTCCCAATGCCTGCATCGGACTCCATCTGCGATTCATGACACCTTATGAAATGTTGCGTGTGGAGCGGGCTCGTTTTATTTTAGGTGGAGAACGATGATAATTTTTCCAACGCAATCGCTTCACCTCCGAATGCCCCTTCACCAGCCATACCCGTCATTAAACTGATCGAAAAATGAAGCTTCCGCCAAAGCTTTACAAGTACGAGGCGTTCAGCACTCAGGCACTTGAGAATCTTAAGGCGCAAGGGATCTATTTTGGATCACCATTGGACTTCAACGATCCATACGACTGTGCAACCATCCCTGTCGTGTTGCAGCCATCACCTCAAGAGGTCGAGTCTATCCGGCAGCATTATCTCGCCGACGAGACAACGCCACAGGAGGCAAAGCTGAAATTCGAGCAAATGCCGGTTGATGAATTGCAAGAAATGTTTCAGCGAATTGGCGCTGAAGCCATATCATCAACTGTTGAACGCTTTGGCAAAGAGCGAGGGATAACATGTTTTTCAGAGATCAACAACGATCTTCTCATGTGGGGTCACTATGGGGGGAAATACAAGGGGTTTTGCCTGGAATTTTCAACAGATCACCTACCATTCTCACAAGCTGATCAAGTCAAATACGTCGATCGAGTGCCCGATGCTTCTGTAATCCCTTACCTGATAGGGTCTGATTTAGAGGCAACCAATGCAGCCAAAGATTTTTATCTGATCAAGTCGAAATCATGGCTTTATGAACAGGAGTGGCGCATAGTTCACAAGAATGTTGATACTCTCTATCACTATGAGGCGGAAGCGCTAACCGGTGTTTACTTTGGCCCCGAAATAACTGGCGAGGCACTTGAAATCATCGCCCTGATTCTTCGAGGCCAGAATCCAAGCGTCAAGCTATTCCGTGGTAAACGGAGTAAATCCGATTTTAAAGTCGAATTCACTGGGATTGGGTATATAACACACCTGGAAGCCAGGGGACGAGGACTGAGATAAGTATTTATAAAAATATTTCGGAGCAAAGTGTACACTTGTTTCTATAGGAAACTTGGGGACGAACACGCAGGTTCGCCACCACAGGCGATTTCGGAAGGACGGGAGAGAGGAAATCGATTTCGATACAGATTTTGAAGAAGAGGGGCTACAGCTCCCTTTCGAAACAGGCAACGCTTTCTACATGCACCGTGTGAGGAAACATATCGACCGGCTGCACTGAAACCAACCGGTATCCGTAACGGGAGATCTCCTTGCCGTCTCTGGCAAGATTCGAAGGATTGCAGCTCACATAGACGATCGTACGGGCTCTGAGTTTGAGCATGGTTTCAAGAGCTTTCGGATGCATACCCGCTCTTGGAGGGTCCGTCACAATAACACCAGGAGCATCATAATTTTCAAGTTTCTGAAGCATAGCATGAAAATCCTTCAGATCTGTCTGAAAAAACACAGCATTGGTGATGCCATTCAAATCGGCGTTCTTTGCCGCATCACTGAGTGAACTCTCTACAACCTCCAACCCTGCCGCCATCCGACAATGCCTTGCAAGATAGAGCGTTATGGTTCCGGTCCCGCAGTAAAGATCATAAACGGTATCATCCGGCCTGATTCCCGCCACTTTGAGGATCTCAGCGTACAGAACTGCTGCCTGTGACGAGTTTGTCTGGAAAAAAGAATTCGCAGATACCCTGAAATCGAGTTCGCCAAGCCGTTCCGTCAGCGCCCCTTCACCGAAAACCACATACTCCTGCTCGCCTGTAGCAACCGTGTTTTTTTTTGTCGTGACATTGTTTACAACCGTCAGATCCTGATCCGGAAGCGCGGCGACAAGCATATCGACATAACGGGCCATCAATTCGCGGTCATACCATGATGTAACGAGATTGACCATCAGCCTCCCTGTATGCTCGCTTGTACGCAGCACCAGATTGCGCAGAAAGCCTGCGTGAGCTTTGACAGCATAAGGGGCGAGGCGATTGGCGAGAGCAAATTCACGGGTCAGCCTGAGCGCGCTGTTCATCGGCTCGTTGGCCAGATAGCAATAGTCGATGTCGATCACCTTCTCGTAGTTTCCCGGAGCATGAAATCCAAGACCGAAATCCCTCGAACGGGAAAGCTCCTCCTGCGATAGCTCTGCCGGCATAAGATAACGGATACTCGAACAGGAAAGCTCGACCTTGTTGCGGTAATGACAGGAAGAGCGGGCCGGAAGCACGGGATGTACGGGAGGATCGATAAAACCGCCGATATGTACAAGATCGTCAATGACCTTTTTTCTCTTGTAACGCAACTGCGCTTCGTATGAAATATGCATGAGCTTGCACCCTCCGCAAACCCCGAAATATGAACATATCGGCTCTACCCGATCGGAAGAAAACATCGTCACTTCAACGGCTGAAGCTTCTATATAGCGTTGCTTCACCTTTCTGATGAGGGCTTTAACCCGGTCGCCGGGAGCCAGCATACCGGTTACCATTACGCTGATGCCACTATCAAGACGTCCGAAACAACTATCCTTATCGGCAAAATCGGTAACCGTCAACTCTATAACGTCACCTTTTTTCAGGGCAGTCTCTTCCATACGAATCATTGTTTAGAGTTCACGGCCAGCAATGCCGCACCGAATACGCCCGCACTGTCGCCAAGCTGCGGCTTTAATAATGGAGTCTGCAAACGAGCGCTGAAAAGACTTCGTTCAATCAGACCGATGCACTCCTTTGAATACAGCCGACCGATACATCCAACGCCGCCGCCGATAATACAGCAGTCAGGATCAAGTATATTCAGAACCGATGCAAGAGCTCTGGCAAAGTTATCCACAAGACGCCCGATCGTTGCTTCCGCCGACCGGTCAATTTCACATAAACCTGCAATCTCCTGCAGAGATCTTGAGATACCTGTAAGCGAACAATAATAACGCTCAAGTGCGGGGCCTGAAATAACAGTCTCGACACAGCCCCGTTTTCCGCAATAACAGGGCTCGCCATCATGAACAAGTTCATTGTGCCCCCATTCACCCGCAATACCATGTGCGCCATGCAATACCCGATCTCCGCACACGATGCCTCCTCCCACTCCGGTACCGATAATCATGCCAAATGCCGTGCGGTCACTCCCTCTCATGAGATTTCTTCCGGAACCAAGCAAGGATTCCGCAAGGGCAAAACAGTTGGCATCGTTTTCGATCAACACGGCGCACTGCAGCAGATCCTCGATATCGACTTTAAGATTCCGGCCGTTAAGACAAAGAGTATTGGAGTTTTTCAACACGCCGGCATCAGCGTCATATCTTCCCGGAGTTCCCATACCGATAACCTTCGGAAGGGCAAATCCGCTCTCCCTGGAAACCATATCGAGCAGACGGACAATTCTTCCGGTTATGTGCCGATAACCCTCTTTCGCCTCTGTCGCTATTCTCCTCCGTATAAGCGGATTCATCTCCTCATCGGCAACAACAACCTCAATCTTGGTGCCTCCGAGATCGATCCCCCAGTATCTGTTGCTCATAGTCAGTCCTCCCCTCTTTTCAGCATCGAAGACTGTACCGCATTCTTGAACAGCCAGGAAGAAAACAGATAGATCAGCGCCGCGCTCATACAACCTATGAGCATGCCGGCAAACACATCGCCCGGATAATGTACGCCTACATAGATCCGCGAATAACCCACAAGAACGGCATAAACTATCATCACAACGGCAAACAGCTTTTCGACGAACTCTCCGCGGTGAAAAAATATCCATACCACCGAGGCGACGGCAGCCGAATTCGCCGCATGTGACGATGCGAAAGAAAAAGAATGAGATTGATTGACCAGCAGACGACACGTATCGAGAGCGAAACAGGGTCTGATACGCTGCACAAGAGGTTTCAGAATACCGGATGCGGAGTAATCGGCCAGACCGACGGAAAGCAGCGCTATGAGAAGTACGGCAATGCCGCTGCGCTGTTTTCTGACGAGAATAAACAGCGCAGCAAGCAGAAAAATATGCGCCGAGAGCTTGAAGGTGGTAAGAAACAGCATGAGATCATCAAGGGCAGGATGCACCATGAAAAGGTTTATCCAGCGGAAAATCCCCGCATCAATCTCTCCTGCCAGTGACATAGGGCGTTACTTTTTACCGCTCCCTTTTTTCTTTTTTGTCGCAACGGCTGCCGATGCCGCCTCAAGCGCGGCTTTCGGTAGATCATCAGTTGACGTTGTGCTGTTGATGTAAAACTGTTGCGCTACGCTGAACACGTTGAACATCAGATAGTAGAGACCGAGCCCGGCCGGCAGATTGTTAAAAAACAGCAGCATCGTTACAGGAAAAATATAGAGCATCATCTTCATCTGATCATTGCTCTGAGTCGTTGGCGTAATTTTCTGCTGTATGAAAACGGTTACGCCCATGAGAATGGGAAACACCGCTATATGATCTCCGTAAATCGGGATGCTGAAACCGAAATCAAGAATTGAATCGGGCACAGAGAGATCTTTTGCCCAAAGAAATCCGTGATGGCGCAGCTGGATCGAGGAACGGAATACATAGAACATCGCAAAAAGCAAAGGCATCTGGAGTACCACCGGCAGACAGCCGCCTAGCGGGTTTACTCCTGCCTCTTTATATATCCGTCCGAGCTCGCTTTGCAGCTTTGCCGGATTATCCTTGTATTTGTCCTGAAGCTCCTTCAGCAACGGCTGCAGCGCCGCCATTTTTTTCATCGACTTGGTCGATGCCATCGAAAGCGGATAGGTAACCAGCTTTATCAGAAGTGCAAAAATAATAATAATCAGGCCATAATTACTTATATAACCATTCATCCAGGTAAAAACCGGCAAAATAACATATTCGGCAAACGGTCTGGTCAGCCAATCCCAGCCGAAATCCATTATTTTTTCCAGATTGGCATCCAGGGTTTTTACCGTATTGTAATCAAGCGGGCCAACGTAAAGGGAGAAATGATTTGCAGCAACCTTCTCCGTCGAGGGAACCGACATTTTCAAAGAAGCGAGATACTCCTCAAAATGTCCGGATCCTTTCTTTCCCTCAAGATAGATCCCTTCCGTTTTACTGCCTGGAATAAGTGCGGCAACAAAGTACTTGTTACGGACAGCAACCCATCCGGCCTCGCCTGACTGCTCCTCACGATAGGTCTGGTTCTCCTTGGATGCGTCGATCTTGACAAGGCTTCCGCCAAGAAAAGCCCCTGCCAATGCATTATGCGATTCATCCTCCCGATTCTTTTCTGAATAAGCCAGACCGCCATCCCACTGCAGCTGATACTCGTTACCCGCAAGCGCATTGTCAAATCCGGTCAGCTTCACATCATAATCAACCTTGTAACTGTTCCCGGAAAACCTGTAAGCAATATCTATAGCCTGCTGCGGGCTTATATCGAGGCGATAACGTACAACCGCTATCTTTTTTCCGCTCAGAGTCTGTTTTTTTTCCTGTGACACAAGCCTGAAATACAGCTCGCGCGTATCGATTTTTTTACCCTCTACATTGAGAAACAACAATGAAAGCGCCCCCCTGTCGTGACTGCTGACAAGATCGAAAGGCTTAAGCTGACCATCAAGATGGTTCTTAAGCACAACCGACTTGATGGTGGCGCCTTTCGACGAAAGCGTCATGGTAAACAGTTCATTATCAACCGTTACCAACTCTTCCCTGCCTGTTGACGCCTCAGCGAATACGCCAAAAGCATCGGATCGGGGAGCAGGTTCTTCAGCTTTTTCCTGTGAAACCGTTGCCGATATTTCGGCTTTCGGCCTGATATCCGGCTGTACACTCTTTTTATCCGGCGACATAAACTGAAGCCAGACAATCATGATCAAGGCTATCAGTGCCAGCCCGGTTACTGAATTTCTATCCATTGTCGTCTTCTTTTAAATTATCCTGATATTTAACGGATTTCAACGGCACCGGATCATAACCGCCTTTTGAAAAAGGATTGCAGCGAAGCACCCGCCAGATTGTCAGCCAGGAGGCATAAAAAAAATTATGCTCTCCGTACGCGTCAAGAGCATATTGCGAACAGGTGGGATAATACTTGCATGACGGACCGAGCAGAACGGAAAGATAGGTACGGTAAAACCTGATCAAAGCCATCGGCGCCAGATTGACTATCCTCCAGAATGACATGCTCTTCATGATTTATCCTTAAAACGGATGACCACGGATGCAGTTGCCTCCGAAATCGTCACCAACATAGGCAAAAACTCTTCAACCGCCATTAAGAGTCCGTAATAACCTGTTCATCTCCTTCCTGAAAGATGCAAATTCGGGAAGCGTTCGATTCCCGCCGATATAAATAATCGCAAGACAAAGCGTTCTGTTTTCACGCATGCCGCCCACTATCTCCTTTTTCTGCAGCAAAATGCTCTTTTCAAGGCGATACGCCTCTTTCATCAATCGCTTAACCCTGTTGCGCATCACTGCTTTGGGAACGGTTCTTTTGCTGACGGCAAAAAGCACTGCGGCTGCGGAAGAATCAGGCAGCTTCGCGCCGGAATCGAGAAAAGAGTAAACAATCTTGATGTTATCGCTTTTCAGGCTTTTCCTGCATCTGAAAAGCTCGGAGATCACTTGCTTTCTTCTCAGTATTTCATGCTTTCGCAACGAATTGAGATACACAATAGTCAAGACGTAAAAGAGCAGGGTTCAGAAAATCAACGACCTTTACGGGCCCTCTTCAGCAAATAGCTATTTGGTCGCAGTACCCATTTCGCAGCTGACGGTAAGACGGTGACGGCCTTTTGCCCTTCTCGATGCAAGAACCCTGCGTCCGTTTTTTGTAGACATCCTAAGTCTGAAACCGTGTTTGTTCCTTCTTTTTCTATTGCTTGGCTGAAATGTTCTTTTCATCGCTGATTAACTCCAGACGTTATGAGAAATAATGTAAAAATTATAGGCCTGTAATGTAGCACATTGAATATTTATAAACAAATACGCGAACGCACAGCAAAAAATGACGCAGAGGATCATGATGAACGAAAACATAGCGCCCACAACAAGTTATCAACAGTGTTGATAACTTGTTGATAAAAAAGTTCAACGCCCGGACAAATCAGGCTTCATGCGCATTCCACCTTGTCAACAGATGTTGACAAGGTTCAGGCAAAAAAACCATAAGTAACAATAATAAAAATAAATACACTGTTGATAACCCAACCCGGCAAACAACCTGCGATCCATCGTTTTTTCGGAGGTTAAATTGTTTTTTATCCACCGAAAACTGTAACTTGTGAACATTCAATGTTGATGACTCTGTTCTTCCCCTCGTTTTTTTACTAATTCTATGCCTGTATGCCCGAAGCAACCTCTCAAGTACAAAACGGAGTCCTCCCTCAAAAGCACCCGAAAAGCTCCTCATTAGAGCATCAGGTCTGGAGTTCTTGCCTTAATGCCATAAAAGACAAAATCAATCCGCTTGCTTTCAAAACGTGGTTTCTACCTATAAAACCCGTAAATTTTTCCGGAAGCGAACTTACTATTGAAGTTCCAAGCCAGTTTTTTTACGAGTGGATCGAGGAAAACTACTCATCCTATCTGAAACAGGCCCTGAAAGACGTCATCGGCCCTGAAGCGAAATTGATGTACTCCATAGTTATGGATAAATCTCAGGGGCAACCGGTTACTATCGAATTACCTCATCAGAACACCCCGAACAATGATTGCCGGGCAGAAAAATCTGAAAACCAGGAAATAGCATCTGAACGAAGAGATTATGAGCGAAATCTTATGCGTTTTGAGACGCATCTGAATACAAAATACACTTTTGATACGCTTATTCGCGGCGACTGTAACTCCCTTGCCTTTGCCGCATCAAAATCCATTGCGCAGAATCCGGGCCAAAACGCCTTCAATCCCCTTGTTATTTATGGCGGAGTCGGATTGGGTAAAACACACATGATACAGGCAATCGGAAACAGCGTCCGCACAAACTGCCTCTCGGAAAAAGTTCTCTACGTTTCGAGCGAAAAATTCGCGATTGACTTTGTCAATGCAATTCAGAACGGAAAAATACAGGAATTCTCCTCGTTCTACCGAACAATCGATGTCCTTATCATAGACGATATTCAGTTCTTTGCAGGAAAGGAAAAAACCCAGGAAGAAATATTCCATATTTTCAATACCCTTCACCAGTCCAACAAACAGATCATTCTTTCTGCCGACCGACCCATAAAAGAGATCAAGGGCATAGAAGACCGCCTTATTTCACGCTTTAACTGGGGACTATCCGCGGACATACAACCTCCCGACTATGAAACAAGAAAAGCCATCATCCTCAGTAAACTGCATCAGAGCGGTGTAAATCTGGATGAAGCGGTTATTGAATTCATTGCCACCAACGTCACCGAAAACGTCAGAGAACTTGAGGGATGCATCGTTAAGCTGCTTGCGGCACAATCTCTGGATAATCAGGAAATCGATCTGCAGTTCACGAAATCAACACTGAAAGATATCATCAGGCATACAACAAAGCAGTTGACTCTCGACACCATAGAAAAAGCCGTATGCTCATTCTACAGCATCACTCCCAACGACCTGAAAGGAAAATCAAAGAAAAAGGAAATTGCTGCAGGAAGGCAGATGGCTATGTATCTGGCAAAGCTTCTTACGGAATCGTCGCTGAAGACCATAGGCCTTCATTTCGGTGGTCGCGATCACTCGACAGTCATTCATGCTCTCAACACTATAGAAAAACGAGTTGAAGCTATAAGTGAAGAGCGAAAAAAGATAGAAGAGATCAAAAAGCGGATCGAGATACTCTCGATGTAACGAATAGTAGCATTTATTGCTGTATAACCTGTTAAGACGGTGTGGATACAATCTTGATATCCCCCAATCCATCAACAGTTTCCGATGACAAGAAAAATGCACCAACAATCGACCAACACGGAGCATATGGGGTAGTGAACATATTATCCACAGAAATACACATGGATCCGAAGCTGATAAAGTATTTAAAAAAATAACTTTAAAAGTTTTTCTCGATTGTTAGTCAAGATTTCCACATCATTAACAACAACTACATATATTTAAAAATTAATAAATAGATAAAGAATACGATGATGAGATTTTCTTCAACAATACGTCAACTTCAGGATGCTGTCAGTAAAGTATCCCAGGCAATTCCTGCAAAAACCATCGATCCAAGGTATGATAATGTTCATTTAACCCTGGAAAACGGCATGTTAACGCTGTATGCTACGGATGGTGAAATCTCAATCACTGCAAAATGTGAGGTGGAAACTGCCGATTCGGGAAATATCGGCATCAAAGCGAGAACACTTCAGGATTTTTTAAGGAGCATGTACGACACTCCGGTAACATTCAGTATCGAAAGACAGGAAATCAGCGATCATGGCACTGTGTTTATAGCTACCGACAAAGGTCGCTATAAAATTCCATGCCTTTTCGAAAGCAAAGCTGAAAAAACTGAAAAAACCTATGATATCGTTCTTGACCTTAAAACAGCAGAACTGCAGGATCTGATACAGAAAACAGTTTTTGCCTGCAGCGTTGATGGTATGAGACCTGCAATGATGGGTGTTCTGTTTGAAATAGAAGAAAATCAGATTACCTCCGTAGCTACCGACGGTCATCGTCTGGTCCGCTGTCGCAAACCGATTACTGTCCAGGTTGAAGAAAAACAGAAAATCGTAGTTCCTTCTCGCGTACTTTCTATCATTCAAAAACTCGCTCAGCATGAAAATGTTAGCATGTCGATCGATGAAGAGAGACGTACCGTATGCTATATTTGTAATAATGTCGTACTCGAAGCGGCGTTGATAGTAGAACCTTATCCAAATTATGAAGCGGTTATTCCTGTAGAACACGACAAAAAAATCATCACTCAAAGAACGGATATTTATGATTCGGTAAAAAGGGTAGGACGATTTTCAAGTATCGGCGATATAAAAATCGAAGTAAGCGGTGAAGTTTTGAAAATAATGGCTGAAAATACAAACGAGGGCGAATCGGCACAGGAGGATTTACTCTGCAATTATTCAGGCGATCCAATCATCATCGGTTTTAATGCAAAATTTATTGAAGCAGCCCTTGCCCATCTTGATGAGAGTGAAATAACCATAGAATTGAAAAGTCCTACAACGGCGGTTATCTTCAAGCCTGGAATACAAAAAGAAAATGAAGAACTTATTATTCTTGTGATGCCGGTACGCATTAATAATTGACAGGAGAGGATGATTATTGAAAATCGAGCATATACAGCTTGTACAATTCAGAAATCATAAAAACTTGTCATACGGGCCAACAGAGGGAATTAATATCCTCTACGGCCCGAATGGTTCAGGTAAAACCTCTGTTTTGGAAGGAATACACTATTGTGCATTGACGAAGAGTTTTGTTACTGCATACGACACAGAATGCCTTGCTTTCGGAGTAGTTTTTTTTCTTTAATAAAAGGAAGTTTCATCAGTGATGCTTTAAAAAAAACACTGTAAAAGTAGCTTACAGTCGTGAGAGCGGTAAAAAACTGATCGTAAATGGTCAGGATCTGAATACTTTTTCTCAGCATATAGGTTCCATACCCTGCATTACTTTTTCTCCTGCCGAAATGTCTATCGTAAACGGATCGCCAGTCGAAAGGAGACGTTTTCTCGATAATGCCATCTGTCAGGCCGATAGCAGATATCTACAATCAATGCTGAATTATCGGAGAATTCTTTTACAGCGAAATGCACTTCTTTTACAGTTAAAAGAGAGATTTCAGTCTATAGAGATGCTTGACGTTCTGACAGAACAGTTGTCGGAATATGCTGCTGATATCGTGATTGCAAGATTGCGGTTTATTGAAGAAATCCTTCCAGGATTGCAGGCTTTTCTGTCTTCAATATCGGTAAAGGAAAAACCGGGAATAACATACAGAAGTTCTTCAGCGCAATCTGTTTACGCGTTAACAAGAGAAGAACTTCTGAATAGTTTCAGAGAGCAGTATGCAAAGAAAAAAAAGATGAAATTGCGAGAGGAGTGACAGCAGGAGGTCCACACAGGGATGAAATAGTATTTTTTCTCAATCAGCATGAAATAAAAAAATACGCATCCCAGGGACAGCAGCGAAGTTTTCTCATAGCTATGAAAATGGCTCTTTATGGTTATTTAAGAGATAAGCTCAATGAGAAACCGCTCTGTCTTTTCGATGATCTATTCAGTGAACTCGACAGTTCACGTGTTGAGGCTTTGTTTGCTATTCTTGCAACATTCGGCCAGGTATTCATTACTGCAACAGAAAAGATGCACGGTTCGGCAGTGACGTCGATCAACATAGTTGAAGCAATATGAAGAAAGATATATCTCGAAAGAAAAAAGATCCAAGACATATTGCGCTGATTGTAGAGGAGGTATGTGACAGGCTCGGTATGACTGATGCATGTGAGCAATACAGTGCACTTCAGTCATGGAAAGATATAGTCGGTGAAACTATTGCTGCACAAACGACAATAGAAAGATTGACAAAAGGACAGTTATATATACGTGTAAAAAATTCCGTATGGAGGATGGAGTTGAATTTCAGGAAAAAAGAACTTGCAGAAAAAATGAATGCACAGTCGGGAACAACAGCCATACAAGAAATTATTTTCAG
>FUWD012884926.1_pt1 | contig 14869 bp, 14 predicted proteins | sample 1063281 | NCBI WGS metagenome assembly FUWD01 (sample SAMEA79048168, study PRJEB19326) | metagenome | biome: marine | reverse complement strand
CCTGAGCCGCGTCATCTTCCCTATCGGGCACCACATTGCCAAAGTGGGCCGCTATTCCCAGCCCCGCAGCAATCACCACACTCCACCAGGGTGGAAAAGCTGCGGGATGTGCTGCATAACTGATGATGGCCGGCAGCGCACCAAAACCCACCGCATAAGCAAGTGCTGAATACACCGTGGATTTGAGGCCCAGGTTATATAGCCACCCTGCCAACAAGAACACCGCTTGAGAAATCAAAACACCCGGGTGAAGAAGGCCTGCGAGAGTCAGAGACACCACCGCGAAGATAATCGCCCATGCCCACACACCCACCAGGGAAATCTCGCCGGCCACCACGGGCTTATCGCTGCGTTTCGCTTCGTGATCACGCGGTGCGTCAATGGCGTCGTTGGATAGTCCAACGGAGAACTGATTAGACAAAACCGATACGACGACCAGGATCGCAGGAATCAGCCCCACACCAAAACCCCAGGACAGAATGGCAGCAAGAGCCGCAACGGCGAAAGAGGGGCCGGGGTGGGTGGAGCGCAATAAGGCCCAGGCCATCGCCATTTAGCGGGCCAGACGGTTCACGATAATGCCAAAAAGGCCGGGGATGGCATGGGCCAGGGGAACAATACTGCTGCGAAGCGGTGACGAAGCCAGCGCGACCAAGCCTTTGGTCAGAATCCGAAATTCCCTGGTTACCCGCTTCCACGCCAGTGGGTATGTCCCCGGTGCATCTTTGCTCAGTGCTTCAACGGCTGCTTTGGCTTGGGCAAACCCGACGCGAAGGCCCTCGCCCGTAATGGCATCGACATATCCGCCTGAATCCCCCACTAACAGGACCCGGCCAATTCTTTGTGTTCTGGCTTTGTGTGGGAAAGGACCCGCTCCACGAAGCGTGGAAGCGGGCTGTGCCCCTGCGAGGTGCGCGTGCAATTCGGGGATAGCTGCCACAGCGCTCTCCAGGTTCACCCCTTTGGGCCCGAGGACGGCAACACCCACGGTGTCAGAAGACACCGGGGTGATGTACACCTCGGCATCGGGGCTATAAAACACCTCGATATTCGAAGACCACGGTGCTACCGCGAAGTGTTGACGAAGCCCGTAGCGTTTGGCGCCGCGAGGAGCTTTCTTCACCACACCCATATCCTCGGCAACACGGGAATGCAGACCATCGCAGCCAATCACATAGCGGGAAGTGATGTGCTGGCCTGAATCAGTGGTCACGGTGGCGCTGTGGGCATCTTGGGTGAGCGAGACATACTTTGCCCGCTCGATCATGACTCCAGAGTCCTCTGCCCTTTGAACAAGCGCATCCCGAAGCTCGGTTCTTCGAACGCCGCGTCCTGGTTTACCGGGGAACAAATGTTCCACCCGAGTTGAGCCCTGGTGATAGACCACTCCTTCTAAAGCGTGTCCTGGGGGGTCAATCCCCAACTCCGCCAGAAGAGGTGCTGTGCCAGGCATCAAGCCTTCACCACACGCTTTGTCGCCATCGATAGCTCCACCATCTAAGACCTGGACACTCAACCCAGCATTCCTGGCAAATATGGCGGTGGCGAGGCCCACAGGGCCCGCCCCCACGATGGTCACATCGTGGGTGATCATGTCAGGGACGCTAACGCTTTGTTTTCGGTGGGAATACGGAACCCCAACAGCAGGATGGCGTTGAGGATCGTAAAGGCAATCGCTGTTACCCAGGCCGAATGAATCATTGGCAACGCAATGCCTTCGATAGCAACAATCCAGTAGTTGGGGTGAGACAGCCAGGTGAAGCGGTAGGGGCCACGGCGAACCCTCGTAGCTCCTGGCACCACGATCACTCTGGTGTTCCACTGATCTCCCAGCGCAGAAATCACCCAGTAGCGTCCGACCTGACATAAGACGGCAAGCGCGAGAAACACCCATCCCCACACAGGCAGGAAGGGTCGGTCAAAAATCCACACTTCGGCAACGGCTGCGAACAGTAAGCCTGTGTGAAGGGCCACCATCCAGGGGAAGTGGGAAAAACCAAATTCTTTGCCCCCTCGCTCGAAAGCGAGGGCTGCGTTGCGACGGGAAATACGTAATTCCCAGAGTCTTTCTAAGCCGGTGGCAAAAACGAAGGCGGTGTAAAGGATCATGGCCACTCCAAGAGGACGATTTCGACGCTGATTCCTGGCCCCAAAGCAAACAGCAGGGCTTTGTGTCCTGGCTCTCGCTCTAGGGAGCGAGCCAGGACATGCAGGACTGCACTGGAGGAGAGGTTTCCCACCTCTGCCATTACTTGCCAGCTGGTAGCTAAATCAATGGGGGCTAAATCGAGTGCTTCAGAGAATGCTTCTAATACCCGTGGTCCCCCGGGGTGGGCAATCCAGGATCCAATATCGGCCCGGGTGAGGCCTTTGTCGGCAAGTAGGGCGTCGATGTCACCGGCTAGGTGCTGATCGATCAGGTGGGGCACGGCAGGGCTCAGCATCAAGCGAAACCCGCTGGTCCCAATGTTCCAGCCGATGGCTTCGGAGCTATCGGGATACACGGCGCTGCGCGAACCGGTGACGTTGATGCCGCCTGCGTGGGGGGAGTGCTCCCCCACCATCACCACCGCTGCTGCACCATCGCCAAAGAGCCCGGTTCCCACGATGTTCGCCATGGAGGGGTCATCCCATTGGACGGTGAGGGAACACAATTCAACGGACACCACTAAGCCCACAGCTGCGGGGTGACCGCGCAAATAATCCGCTACCCGGGCAATCGCTGATGCCCCTGCGACACAGCCCAACCCAAAGCTTGGCACCCGGATTACATCGGGTCGAAAACCGAGTGTCGTCACCAAATCGACATCAAGTGAGGGTGCGCCCACGCCGGTCACCGTGGTGAAAAAGAGGTAGTCCACCTCCGCAGCGGTTAGCCCGGCTTTTTCAAGTGCGCCCACGATGGCTGTGGTGGCAAGCGCGAGAGCGTGCTCGCGGAAAAGGGTATTGGCTTGGGTGAAGCCCTCAATGCTGCGATACTCCTTGATCGGCATCACCAGGTGTCTGGTGTCCACGCCGGTCGATCGGTGAATGCGCCTGATGACTTCGGCCATGGTGGCATCAGTGGCTAAACCATCCACCAGTTCTTCGGTGATCTCAGCTTGAGCGTGTGGGTAGGCGGGCAGAGCCGGCTCAACACTGAGGATTCTCACCATCGCTGAAAAGTATCACGCAAAAGTGTGAGCTTCGCTCGCCCCAGAGTTCCCAGCTCACCGCTTTAACCTGGTTCCATGAAGAAATCGGCTCTGTTTCTTTCCCTCGCACTGGTGTGGGGGCTCGGCGCCTGCGCGCCAACGCCCCCAGCCCCTATTCCCGCTACCGCTCCTGCAGCACCACCCGCCCCGGCGGAGACCACCGACGGGGCGGGTGTCGAGCCTTCGGTGTGCGTGTCCTTCGAACCTGGCCAGCGGGAATGGTTTGAGCTGGAAAAGATTTCTGGTTCTCTCGGAAATGACGCCGTTGTTTCCAGGTTTGTGTTGCCTGCTTCCGAGGCTTCTCGCTACAACACGGTCCTGGAGGTGTGTCCAGGCCTCTGGTTTGTGCTCACCCACACAGGGGAATCTCGCTTGCTCGATCTGGATGAGGGGATTTGGTCACGGGGCCCCACGCTGAGCCCTTCGGGTTCTACCCGGTCCCTTTCCGCTCCGGGTGTGGAATCGGGGGGCCCGACATGGGGTTTTAGGGACTCCACCCTCGCCGGGAACCAGGTGTTTATCTCCGATGGTGTTCTTGATACCGACCAGCGCTGCGTGCGCATCGATGTCCATGCCCTGTCGCTGTCTGATCTGCTCTCCCCCGCATCAGAGGCAACCACCGAGGTCGTGTATCAATCCACACCGTGTGTTTCCTATCAGGACCCCTACCGCGAAGCCTCACCCCTTCGAACTCACCTGGGCGCAGCGCTGGTGTATTCCCCGCTGACTGATTCGCTCTTTTTGACCATCGGCGATTTTCATCTGGCAGCGAGCTCTCTGAGCCAGGCCCAAGCGATCGGGTTGGCAAACACAGAAAAGGATTATGCCCTTCTTGCCGATCCCCTAGCAGCAATCGGCGCTGTCATCGAGATTCCTCTCGGTGGGGGCGAGCCCCAGATCGTGGCAAAGGGGTTGCGCAATTCTTTGGGCATCACCCTGGATGGGGAAGGATCCCTGTGGATCAGTGATCACGGTCCCCGGGGCGGTGATGAACTCAACCTCTTTGCCCGCGGCGCCAACTACGGCTGGCCTTTGACCACGATGGGGGAGCCCTATGACCGGTCATCCTGGCCGGATGACCCCAACCAGTTACTGGCACCGTGGCTTGATAATGGGCAAAAAATCATTCCCGGAACCACAGACCCGGCCCTCTGGTGGACTCCCGCCATTGCCCCCACCGGGGTGGTGTCCCTTTCCTCCTCGTTGATGGCTCTCGGCGGCTTAGCCTCCGAGGCCATCATCGTGGTGTCCCGGGATGGCGATCAGGCGCGAGAAATCCGCCGCATCACGCTGGGTCAGCGGGTGCGGGATCTTGCTGGTGACGAAAAAGGGTCACGCCTGATTGCCATTACCGACTCCGCCACCGTGTGGGTAATCAGTACTGCCACCATTGCTGGCGAATAGAGCGAAAGCGCTTGGGCCTGCGCCCAGGCATGTGTCAGCACTCCGCTTTACACTGGGTAAAAGGAAAGGGATGCGTCCATGGCAATCTGGTTCTGGCTCGTAGCAGCAGGGGTGTTAGCCATCGTTGAAACGATGACCGCCAATCTGTTGTTTGCCTCCCTTGCTGTCGCCGCGAGCTCCGCCCTGGTCACTGCTCTAGCCGGTGGTGGCTTTCTCGCCCAAGGAATAGCGTTCGCTATTGCCGCCCTGATCACCCTTGCCCTGCTTCGCCCACTCGCCCTGCGCGAGATTGAGCGGCGCACACCGCAAGCCAATACCAACACTGACGCCTTGATCGGCGCCAGTGCAAAAACCCGCACCATCATCACCAGAGACGCTGGAGAAATTGATTTGCGCGGCGAAGTCTGGAGTGCCCGCACCCACGAGGGCACCATCCCCCTGGGACACCGCGTCACGGTGTCCACCATTGATGGCGCAACAGCCATCGTTAGCGAGGAGACATCATGATCGACGTCATCACCGGGCTTTTAGTTGAATCCCTCATCCCCCTCATCCTCATCGTCGCTGTCGTGGCTTTTTTCTCCCGCGCAATTCGAATCGTCCCCCAGGCAAACGCCGGTGTGGTGGAGCGGCTTGGTCGCTACAGTCGCACACTGGAGGCGGGCTTGAACCTGATCATCCCCTTCATCGACAAGTTGCGGCCCCTGATTGATTTGCGCGAGCGGGTGGTGTCTTTCCCCCCGCAACCGGTCATCACCTCGGACAACCTTGTGGTTCAAATTGACACGGTGGTCTATTACCAAGTCACCAACCCCAAATCGGCTCTGTATGAAATCGAAGATTTTGTGATGGGTATTGAACAGATCACGATTACCACACTGCGAAACGTCGTCGGTGGAATTGACCTAGAGCAGGCGCTGACCTCACGCGAGACCATCAACGCAGCGTTGCGCGGTGTTCTGGATGACGCCACCGGTAAGTGGGGGGTCCGCGTCAACCGGGTAGAAATCAAATCCATCGAGCCGCCCGAGACGGTGAAGGTTGCGATGGAAATGCAGATGCGGGCCGAGCGTGAAAAACGCGCCACCGTGTTGACGGCAGAAGGTCAAAAACAAAGCCAGATTCTCGTCGCCGAAGGGTCACGCCAGTCTCAAATCCTCAACGCTGAAGGGCAGGCAAAAGCGCAGATTCTTCGGGCCGAAGCAGAAGCCAAAGCCGTAAAGCAGGTTTTCAGCGCGGTGAAAGATGCCGAATTGGATGAAGCAATGCTGGCGTATCGCTACCTGGAGCAGTTGCCCCTCATGGCTCAGGGTGATGCCAACAAGGTGTGGATTATCCCGGGCGAGCTGTCAGGGGCGATGGAAAAACTCGCTCAAGCCTTCCGTCCACAGAAATAGAAGACCTTCTGCTCTGGGATTAACCCAGGGCCTGCAAGGGGGCACCGGAGTAGTCTAAATAAACTTATGACCCAGTCTGTCTCGCTCCCGGCCCATCAGCCAGGGGTCTTTCGATCACTCGCTCGCGTTCTCCCCTACGCCAAAGCAGATCTGCCCCGGTTGGGCTTAGGCATTGTTATTGCCATCATCTCCAGCGGGTTTGCTCTTGCTATTCCCCTCACCCTCGAAGCCCTGGTGGATGGGCCCTTGCAAACAGGCGACACCGCCCTTATTTGGGGAGCAGCAGGGCTTGTGGCATTCCTCGGGCTCATGGAAGCACTCTTTGTGTATCTGCGCCGGGTCACAGTACTGACCCCTGGAACCCGAATCGACGCCAAGTTACGCGCCGCCATCTATAACCACGTCCAAGACCTTCCCGTCTCCTTCCACGATTCGTGGCAAAGCGGACAGCTGCTCTCCAGGGCGCAAACAGACGTCAGCCTGGTCCGTCGCTGGATGTCCTTTGGAATGGTGTTGCTGGTGTCTAACACCATCACCATCGTCTTGGGGGTGGCCATCCTCTTCACCTGGAGCCCCCTGCTGGCAGGGGTGTTTCTCTTGTCCTCTCTTCCCATGCTGTACTTTGGCTCACGCTTTCGCCAGCGGTTTTCTGGTCTTGCGCGCATCACCCAAGACCAGTGGGGCGATGTGGCAACCTCGGTCGAAGAATCCGTGCACGGCATCCGGATCCTCAAATCCTTTGGCCGAGGAAGCGACGCTCTTGCCCGTTTCACCACCCGCGCTTCCCGCGGTCGGGACTTAGAGGTCGAAAAAGGCAGCACCCTTGCCACCCTGGGATTCTGGTTGGGGTGGATTCCTGACTTTGCGTTGGCCAGTTGTTTAGCGCTGGGGGTGTGGCTTTCGAGCCGGGGTGAATTGACCACCGGTGAACTTTTCGCTTTCTTTGCCACCGCTGCCGTGTTGGCGGGACCCATTGCCTCCATTGGCTATCTCTTGGCCCTCACCTTTGAAGCCCGCAGCGGCTTGGACCGCATCTTCGAGGTGATGGATGAAACCAACACCATCGTCGATAGTGGTGAGGTTATCCCCGCGGTAGCGGGGAAGGGATCCCTCGTGTTTGAGGATGTCCACTTCCGTCATGCCGATACCGAACCTGGCACCAGGGACCTCATCGATGGCATCACACTGGATATTCGCCCCGGTGAAACCATGGCTTTGGTGGGGGTGACCGGCTGCGGCAAAACAACCGTCACCGCACTGCCAGGGCGTCTGTATGACGTCACCGGTGGACGCATTCTCTTGGATGGGGTCGATATTCGGGATATTTCCCTCGAGTCACTCCGCACTCGCATTGCCATGGCCTTTGAAGATGCCACCTTGTTCTCCGCAAGTGTCAGAGACAACGTTTTGCTCGGTCGACACGATCTCATCGATGCGGAAAACCCCGAAGCGCAGGCGATTCTCGCCCAAGCCATCGATGTCGCCGAAGCGGGCTTTGTTTATGATTTGCCCCAGGGCGTTGACACCATCATCGGTGAACAAGGACTCAGCCTTTCTGGCGGCCAGCGCCAACGCTTGGCGCTGGCGCGAGCTATCGCCGCAGGCCCCGAAGTGTTGGTTTTGGATGATCCCCTCTCCGCGCTCGATGTGGCAACAGAGGCCCGGGTGGAATCAGCTCTGCGCAGGGTGTTGGCCACCACGACCGCTTTAGTCGTGGCCCACCGACCCTCCACCGTAATGTTGGCGGACCGGGTTGCACTGCTGGAAAAGGGAAAAATCACTGCGGTGGGAACCCACGCGGAACTTCTGGAAACGTCCCCGAGCTACCGCAGTGTTATTTCCTCCCTTGCTGACACAGACCAGTCCCCCCGGGAAGACCGGGAAGTCACCGATTCCACGGTGGAACTAGAAATTATTGAATCCTCTGGTCTTGAAGATGATGCCCGCTTGATTCGCCGGGATGACGGGGGGAGCCAGTGAGCATGCATGGCGTCCAAGGAGAGGACAAAAACTCCCTCACTAAAGAACAAAGCAAACAGATTAGGCGGCGGTCCTTCGCCCTCTTGCTCGACATCGTCACACCCCATCGCCGACGCTTCATCGCCACCATGGTGGTGGTCGTCTTCAGTGTCGGTCTGCAGGTCGCTGGCCCAGCGTTTATCGCTATGGGGATTGACCAGGGTCTTCCCGCTGCGATGGAGCAAGGAAACTTCACGCCGCTGATACTGATTGCTGCCGGGTTCCTGGTGTCTGGTTTTGGGGCAGCTGCGCTGCTTGCGGTCTATACGAAGTGGTCCATCACGATTAGCCAAGACATCATGAACGAGCTTCGTCTTCGCGTCTTTGCTCACACCCAGCGCTTAAGCATGAGCTTTCACGAAAAATACACCTCCGGGCGTATCATTGCCCGCCAAACCAGTGATATTTCAACGCTCGGGGAACTTCTCAATGGTGGCGTGGGGAACCTGGTTCAAGGTGTCTTGTTCATGGGTTTCACCACCGGTGCTCTGCTGTTGCTCGATCCGTGGAGTGCTCTGCCCCTCGTTGGCGCCATTCTTCCCGTGATGGCTGCCACCTGGTGGTTTTCCATTGCCTCCCGGCGCGAGTTTAGAAACTCGCGCACTTTTTCTGCGCGCTTGATTATTCAGTTCGTGGAAAGCATGGCGGGAATTCGTGCGGTGAAGTCGTTTCGTCGCGAAAGTATCAACCGCGAAACCTACTCAGAAAAAGTGGAAGATTACCGCGAAGCCACCCGGCGCACGATTGCGATTTTTGGCCTCTACGACCCAATGTTGAAAGTAATCGGCAGCATCACGGTCGCCGTGGTGCTGCTATTGGGTGCGTTCCGGTTGCTCGAGGGCGGTATTGAAATTGGTGTGCTGCTGGCTGCTGTGCTCTACACCCGAAACTTCTTTAGCCCGATTGAAAACTTGGCCATGTTTTATAACTCGTTCCAATCCGCCTCGGCTGCGTTGGAAAAAATCTCCGGTGTCTTAGAAGAAGTCCCAGCGCTCGCTGAACCAGCAGAGCCCCAACCCTTCACCTCGCACACCGGCGGGTTGTCTTTTGCGGGGGTGAGCTTTCGCTACAACGATGAAGCCCAGGTGTTGCCACCCTTTGATCTTGATATCCCGGGCGGACAAATCGTTGCCCTGGTCGGGGCAACAGGCGCTGGAAAATCAACTCTTGCCAAGTTGATTGCCCGTTTTTATGACCCCACGAAGGGCGTTGTTTCCCTGGATGGGGTCGATCTTCGCAACATCGCCGATCGCGATCTTCGCCAGGCCGTGGTCTTAGTTACCCAAGAGGCGTATATGTTCTCCGGAAGCGTTTCAGAAAACATTCGCCTGGGTAAACCAGGTGCCACTCTCGAGGAAGTTCACCAAGCAGCCCGCGCTGTGGGAGCGCATGATTTTGTTACGGCTTTGCCCGAGGGCTATGACACCGACGTGAATAAGCGCGGGGGCAGGCTCTCTGCCGGTCAGCGCCAGCTGGTGTCTTTTGCCAGGGCGTTCATCGCAGACCCTCGAGTGTTGATCCTCGATGAAGCCACCGCATCCCTCGACATTCCTAGTGAGCGCCTGGTGCAACACGGTCTTCAGACACTCTTGGCCGATCGGACCGCCATCATCATCGCCCACCGTCTTTCCACCGTAGAGATTGCTGATCGAATTCTGGTCATGGATGGCGGAGTGATTGTCGAAGACGGGCCTTCCCTGGAACTGCGCAAGGGAACCGGTCGCTTCGCGACCCTCCACAAAGCATGGCTCGATTCCCTCGTCTAAGGCATCGTCCTAGTCTGGGTAGATGAAGAAGCTCGGTTTGCTCGGGGGAATGTCGTGGGAATCCTCCATTGAGTATGAACGCCTGATTCACGAGCAGGTTCGCAGCACTCTCGGGGGCACACACTCTGCTGATCTCATCATCAGAAGCGTTGATTTTGCGCTGATTGAAGAGCTTCAGGCCAGGGGTGCGTGGGAGGAAGCCGGTGATCTGCTGGCTGGTGAAGCACAGACCCTCGAAAAGGCGGGGGCAGAGGCCATCGTGTTGTGTACCAACACGATGCATAAGGTCGCCCCGATTATCGAGGCAGCGATCGATATTCCCCTGCTTCACATTGTTGATGCCACGGCAGCCGCGATGAAAACTGCCGGTGTTACCTCGGTGGCGCTTCTCGCCACCGCCTACACAATGGAAGACCCGTTCTATGTCGATCGCTTGGCAGACCTTGGCTTCACCGCCATCGTGCCAGGCGCTAACAATCGGGCAGAGATCCAGCGCATTATTTATTCAGAACTCGTGAAGGGTGTTCTCTCGGATACTTCTCGGGCCTTCATGGTCTCCGTCATTGATGATTTTGTGGCCTCAGGTGTCGAAGGTGTCATCGCAGGGTGCACCGAAATCGAGCTACTAGTCACTCCCGACGATGTCTCGGTTTCCTACTTCCCCACGACTGCGCTGCATGCCACCTACGCCACCCAGTGGGCGCTGGGGGACCTTTCCTAACGGGTTCGCACCATCACAAAGGCCGAATTTCTCGCGTTGTGGCCGCTGAAATGCTATTCTTTCTCCACAGCCCCACCCGTTTCGACCGGTGGCCACGGACCCCCTCTTCAGGGGGTCCGCTTTTTTAAAGGGCCCAGGAATCCTCTGAAGAATCGCCCACGTTACTTTCCACATCATTGAACTTTCTCAGCGCTGTCAGATGTGTCGTGTTATAATTTTCTTACTCCCCCAGCCGTTTCGACTGCTGGGCACGGACCCCCTCTCGAGGGGGTCCGCTTTTTTTCCACTGGTGGGGAATTGTAAATATCCCCTCTTCATCCTCTAGGACATCAGGAAACTGAGCTTGCTCAAGAGTCTGGCGCCGAATTACTTTGACCATCACTGGCCCCGCTTGTCTCAGCATCGTCGGGGGCGGATCGGTCGGGGAGAACAGGGCCGTGCCAGCCTTCAATTCCGAACGAAGAAGTGTCACCACCGGCAAAAAATCTGAATCTGAAGAAACGAGGCAGTAAATATCCGCAAGATTGCTTGCCGCGTCTAACGCCATTCTCACCCCCAATGCAACGTCAGACCCTTTTTCTTCAATCCGCTGAACCGGTGTGAGAAGTGGTTTCCCATCCTCATCAAGCGTCCTAGGCCAACGCGGTGCGTTACTTTTCGAAGACACCATTCGCCCTTCATCAATACTGACGATGGGTCCCAAACTCCTCAGGGCTCTCCAATAGATCATCTGTCGGGTAGGGCCACCGGTGTCGTGTTCATTTCTGCGGATTCTCGAGGAAAAATATCGAATCGTGGTGATGTCGTGGGTGGGAAGAAGTAATTGGGACAACGCCAGAAGGTTTAACCATTTGAGATCTGGCTTGCCTTCCAAGCATCGTCGATACAGGTTCAGCCCATCAACATAGACGGCGGCCGTTCTCCGAAATATGGGCATCTGGTGATGCTCTCAGCCCCGGAGGGGTCGCCGTCATAGTTATCCACGGTCTGCGTTTCCTGGAGGAAAGCCAAACCATAAAAAGTAGGCGTACACTCCCAGAGTCTTAGGAAAGGACCAGCGATAAATCGTGGCCAAAAATACGCGTAGTGAAGAAATGAAATCTGCCGCCTCAGCCGGTCAAATGTCTCACCGACAGATCATGTTGGTGCTGGCCGGGTTGATGTCGGGAATGTTTTTGGCAGCCCTCGATCAAACCATCGTGAGCACAGCCATGAGGACCGTCGCCGATGATTTGGATGGCTTGTCCTTGCAGGCCTGGGCGACTACCGCGTATTTGATTACCTCAACTATTTCGACACCTATTTATGGCAAGCTCGGTGACATTTTTGGTCGCAGGCCCCTGTTTATGGTGGCTATCGCCATTTTTGTTGTCGGTTCCCTTGCTTCTGGCCTTGCCACAACGATGTATGAACTGGCTGCCTACCGGGCACTGCAAGGAATGGGGGCGGGTGGTTTGTTCGCCCTCGCGCTGACCATCATCGCCGACATCGTTCCACCCAGGGACCGCGCCCGCTACCAGGGTTTCTTTTTGGCCGTATTTGGCACATCCAGTGTGATTGGTCCCGTTGTCGGTGGCTTCTTCGCCGGTATCGACCAGTTCCTGGGCTTTGACGGTTGGCGCTGGATCTTCCTGATCAATCTCCCCATCGGTATTGCCTCGATGGCGCTCGTTTTTACCTTCCTCCACGTCCCCCATTTTGCGAAGCCGCAGAAAATCGACTGGGCGGGTGCCGCCACCATCGTCGTGGGACTGGTTCCCTTGCTGATTGTTGCCGAACTGGGTCGCGAGTGGGGTTGGGGCTCACCACTGAGTGTCGGCATGATGGCACTGGGAGTGGTCGGAATTATTGCGTTCATCCTGGTGGAGCGGGCAGCCGGTGAAACGGCACTGATTCCGCTGAGCCTGTTCAAGAATGCGCCTTTTGCCTGGACTCAGGTCATGGGTTTCATCGTGGGAATCGGGATGTTTGGCGGAATGATCACGCTTCCCCTGATTCTTCAGGTCGCCTATGGGGCAACCCCCACGATGGCTGGTTTCTTGATGCTCCCTATGGTCGGGGGAATGATGGTCTCCACCATCACAGCCGGACAAATCACGAGTAAAACGGGAAAGTATCGATTCTTCCTGAACCTCGGTTCCGCTGTCATGACCCTGGGCTTTGTTTACCTGTTCTTCTTCGTTGAAGCTGAACAGCCCCTCTGGGTTCTCTCGCTGGGAATGGTGATGATCGGGTTGGGTCTTGGCCAGTTGATGCAGACCCTCATGATTTCTAGCCAAAACGCGGTGGAAGCCAAAGACATCGGTGTCGCCACCTCGTCGGCGACTTTCTTCCGCCAAATCGGTGGAACCCTGGGTGTTGCCGTCTTCATGACCGTGCTTTTCTCGCAGGTGGAAGACAAGATCGCCGAAGCCTTCGCCACTCCCGCGGTCGCAGAGGGCATCCAGAACGCCCTCTCTGACCCTGCCGTGTTGGCCGACCCCAACAACCAGGCGCTTCTTGGCGCCCTGCAAGGTGGGGGCGATGGCGTCTCCATCACCTCGGATAGCTCATTCCTCATTGGAGCTGATGAGCGTTTGACGGCCGCCTTCCGGATTGGTTTTGTCGAATCCTCGCTGAGTATTTTTGCCATAGCCGCGGTGCTGGTATTCCTGGGCTTCATCATCAGCTGGTTCATCAAAGAAATCCCCCTTCGCACCAAGAGCGCTGCTCAGGAAAACGCTGAAGCGGAACTCGCGGGGCTTGGAGCCTAAGTCACAGGGTCTCTCCTTTTCACCGCCCTAGGGTGGTGAAAAGGAGGATTCATGGCACAGCTCACCGGGGTGTATCGCGGGAAGCGCGGTGTGCTGTATCCCCTTGCCCGGTTCTTGGGTTTTCGATCCTGCGACCTAGCAGCCATTACCGAGTCTCGTCGTGGCCTTTCCCCGGCGTGGAAAACACTGATCGCCACCCTGGAGGGCGAGGGGCACACCCATACCGTGGTGTCCTCAGCGCAAGCCTCACCAGAAATCTCCTTGGCAAGCGCTGGGCGTGAACCCTGCGTCTTGATTACCCACGACAGTGGGGATATCGCCATGATCGTGGACTGGAACGATATAGCTCTGGCACGAGACGTCGCCAGCTATGAGCGCATTCTGCGCTCGAAGTTGTTGATGTACTAGTCCATGACCGCCACGTTGTCCTGAAGGCTGACGATTCGACCATCAACCCCGATCGTTATCCGAGCGCTCAAGCTCAGACCCACACCCCCGTGGTGTCGACCGGTGAACACCACGTCATAGCTTCCCGCCATCAGTGCTGGCAGGGGCGCCATTGCTTCGAGGTTTCCCCTGGCATCGACCACTCCGGTGGCCAGGATGCGCTGGGTGCGCCCGGTAGTAGAGGTGAGGCTCAAAAGGTATGTGGAGGTGATGGCAACCCGGTCCGATCCGTAATACACGGGTGACCCCTCGGCACTTCTGCCCACAGGCCCTGCGACATGCAGGTAGATTCCCGGTGTCCCTGCGACGTGGGACACCTCGCTCACACTCAGCGTGTAGGTGAAGATCTGGACCAACCCAGCATTCGCTGCGACAACATCATTGGCGGGCAGCCCCATCGCCACATCACTGCCTGCACCACTAAGAGAAACGGCGGTGCCCGCTTCATCCCCGGCACTTCCTCCATGGTCGACACCCAGGCTTATCCAGGAAGCCCCGTCCCATTCATACAACCTGGCAAACCCGGCATCCACTCCCCCGGTGTCGCTTCCCGGTGCTCCCACTGCGAGGCGACTTCCGCTAGTGCTGAGACTGACCGAGGTTCCGAGTAAGTCCCCTGCAGCTCCCTCCACATCACTGCCTCGCTGAACCCAGGCTGAGGTTCCCGAATTCCAGTCGTATACCTGGGCGTGCCCGGCATCGGTGGCTGTGGCGCCGATGCTGTTTTTGGGCGCGCCAACAGCCAGAACATCGCCATCGCCACTCAGCGATACCGCTGTGCCAAAACGATCACCGGTCGCTTCGCCATCAATATCTGATCCGCGCTGGTCCCATTGGCTGGTTCCGGTGTTCCAGGTGTAGACACGCGCGTGCCCAGCGGCTGAACCGGTCCCATCGTTGTCCCTGGCGCCCGCGGCGATGATGGTTCCATCGGTATTGATGGCGACCGAATACCCCAAGCGGTCCTGGTCAGCTTCGCCCTGGAGGTCGGCGGTGCCTGTGCGATCCCACGTGGAGGTGCCGCTATTCCAGGTATAGACCCGGACTTCACCTCGGTCTGTTCCCCCATCGTCATTGAAGGCGACCCGATGACCACTGTGGTCCCATCCCACTAATTGCTACAGAGCTCCCTGCCCTCTCGCCTGCGTCTCCCCCACAAGGGTCGCGC
>FUWD012861429.1_pt1 | contig 14879 bp, 16 predicted proteins | sample 1063281 | NCBI WGS metagenome assembly FUWD01 (sample SAMEA79048168, study PRJEB19326) | metagenome | biome: marine | reverse complement strand
CTCCATAAGGTACAACCATTATCTGATTTTCTTCTTTAATAAGTAAATCAAGTGATTTTAACTCTTTTAGAATTTTATTGCGTGCTTCGTATCTATCCATACCTTGAAATCTGTTAGGTACATTTTCATTAAGCTTGGCTTGTTTATCAAAGATGTTAATGAACTCTAAATTATTTTTTTTACCTATTTCAAAATCATTAAAATCATGTGCTGGGGTAATTTTAACTGCACCAGAACCTTTTTCAGGATCCGCATATTCATCTCCTATTATTTCAACTTTCCTGTCAGTTAAAGGAAGGTTGCAATGCTGGCCAATATATTTTTTATATCTTTCATCTTTAGGATGAACGGCAACAGCTGTGTCTCCAAGCATTGTTTCTGGTCGTGTTGTGGCTACTGTTATAAAATTATCATTATCTATTGGATATTTAATATGCCATAGATGCCCTTCTTGTTCTCTTTGATCCACCTCTAAGTCAGATACAGCTGTTAATAGTTTCGGATCCCAATTAACTAACCTTTTGTCCTTATAGATAATATTATCATTATAAAGCTCCACGAATACTTTTTTAACTGCTGTAGAAAGGCCCTCATCCATAGTAAATCTTTCTCGTGACCAGTCTGCTGATGATCCTAAACGACGTAATTGATTGCTTATTTTATCTCCTGAAACTTTTTTCCATTCCCATACTTTTTCAATAAATTTTTCTCTTCCAAGATCTTTTCTATCAATATTTTTTCTTTGTAACTCTCTTTCAACCACCATTTGAGTGGCTATTCCTGCATGATCAGTCCCAGCTTGCCATAACACTTCTTTGCCTTTCATACGATTATACCTGATAAGGATATCTTGAATGGTAAAGGTTAGTGCATGGCCCATATGCAAACTACCGGTTACATTAGGTGGAGGCATCATTATACAATAAGTGTCAGAATTTTTTACTGGTTTAAAACATCCTGATTCTTCCCAGTTTTTATAAATAGAATGTTCTAACTTCTTAAAATCAAATTGTTTTTCTAACGACATAAAATATTTTATTTTTTCTTAAAATATTTATCTAAATAATTAGGGATATTTTTATCCAACCATTCGTCAAAATGATCTTTAAAAATTTCTGATATTTTCTGATTTAAAATTTCTTTTACTTCTTCTTTTTTAAGGAATTGATTTTCCAAAATATCGATCGTCCCATCTTCATTTACTAATTTATTTAAAATCAATATATCATCATCTTTTTGAGATTCTGACTTATCATCTTCCTCAATTGCCTTTCTTATGATGTTTAATGTATTTTTAATCGATTGTTGATCAGGCATCTTTACGTCTAACTTATATCTCAAGCTTTCTATATTTTAAATGCTTAATTTATAACAGGAAGATAATTTTCAAAAGTATTTAGAAGAGTCCCCTCTAAAGATTTTATCTTAAAATAATTTATAAGATAATTTTTTTTGGAATCTAAATAATCCACACTACTTAATAAAAGATTGCCTTCTTCTTCAATTAAATCCGTTATTGTTTTGGTTCCGAAATCGTACTCTTGTTTTAAACTTTCTAAAGCTGTTTGACTTGCTTGTATCACAGCTGAATTGCTGTTCATTTTAGCTTCACTTATTTTAAAATCCTTATAGGCATTAGAAATTAGAATTTTTAAATCCTCTTTGTAATCTTCAAAATTAAGTTCAGCTTGAAGTATCTGAGATTGATATTTTCTAATGTTAGAATTTTTGATACCTTGCTGATAGATTGGTATTGTTAATGTTAATGCAACAGATCCTTTAGTAGTTTCAGTTCCATCATCAATCCTTCCTCCATCTGAATATTCTGCGGAACCCACGATGTCAATATTAGGTTGTTTTGTTTTTTTTCTTTTAATAATAAAATTTCTTTATTCTTAGTATCATTAATTAACAATTTAAGAATTAAATTATTATTCATTGCAGTTTTTAAAACAGAAGAAAGTGTAATCGAAGATTCAATATCTATAACATCTTCTAAATTTACAGGTTCCAATCCAGCAATGGTTTGGAAGCTTTTTTTACTAATTTCAACATTTTGTTCTGCTGCAAATAAATTAGCTGAAGCAATCGCAGAAAATGATTCAGCTTTTTGTAGATCATATAAAGTTGAGGATCCTAAATCAAATTTAGTCTTGGTTATTTCCAATGCTTTAGAAACAGATTCAAAATTTTTTTCAGTTGCTTCAAGTGATTTTTCATAATTTATGACAGTCAAATATCCGGTAATTGCATCTAAAATCAGATCTTGAATTATAATCTTGAAATTAATAACTTCATTGTCAAATAAAATTTTTGATCTATCTATTTCAAGATCATTATATCCTGCATCAAACAAATTTTGAGTGATGCTAAGTTTATATTTATCAGTAAAAGTCTCAGGTGTTGTGGTAGAAGTGGTTGTTTGAGATTCAGCATTAGAATACGTGCCTGTAATTGTACTTGTTATTGTTGGTAATTTGGCTCCATAAGCGCTTTCAATAAATTCCTTTGATTCAATTAGCTTTTCTAAACCTATTTTCACCTTGGGATTATTTTGTACGGTACTTTCAATAGTCTCATCAACGTCAATAGAAAATGATTTGAATGAAAAAAAAATAATCACAAACAAAACAATAAATTTAAACATTAAAAAACGAACTTTGTTTCAATGTTATATAATTCGTATTTGGTAAAAACATCAAATAGAAAGTCACTTGTATAAGCATTGTCATTATTAGTAATTTTATATGCCTTGCAAAGATGAGGATTTATTTTCTTAATCATAATAATTTTTCCAGATTTGGAACTTACTTGATTCTTTATAGTATTTAATACTTCTCTTATTGGAGTATCAATAAATATAATATCGTATGGTGATTCATTGATAAAACCTTTTTGAAAAGGAACATTTACAATTGTTGTATTTTTTATATTTAAATTATTAATGTTCTCTTCAATTTTAGAAATAAAATTTATCTCATTCTCTATTATTATCAATTCTTTGCACAAACTTGAAAGAATGACTGAGACGAAACCTGTCATCCCTCCTATATGTAAAATTTTATCTTGTTTACTAATCTCAGCACTATGAACTAATTGAGCTATATGAAGATTTTTTAAATAACCTCGATTTGAACTTAATTCTGCATCCAAATCATTGTATGAATTTTTTTTTATTTCTTCAGGAAGAAAATCTTCTTTCTTTATATTTTTAAATAATTCCAATATTGTTGGATTGTTAATTTTATTTGGTCTTAATTGATTTTCAACCATTAATTCTCGAGCTTTTTGAAAATTAAAATTCATTATGATTACCTGGAAATCTAAAATCTTGCTTATAATGTTATTTGTTTCATATTCAAATATTTAAACTATCATAGTTTAGTATCTCACTTAAATACCTATAATATGTGATTAATTGACTAAACGACCATAAATCATTATTGATCTTTCAGCATTGACTGGCTCGGTGGCAGAGTGGTTATGTAGGGGCCTGCAAAGCCTTGCACAGCGGTTCGATTCCGCTCCGAGCCTCCAGAATATTCTTGTTTTTTTAACTTTTTTTCACTATTTGAATTATTTGTTTCCCCAGTAGCTCAGTTGGTAGAGCAAACGACTGTTAATCGTTGGGTCGCTGGTTCGAGCCCGGCCTGGGGAGCCATTTTATTCCCTCCATATTGGCCTTGTTAAGCAAGTTGCCCCTCCTTCTGCTTTTATGCAAAGTTCATTTCCTGAAAATAAATTTATTATGCATCCTGATTTGTTTAGTAATTCGATAGTTTTTGGATAACCTTTCATAGCAACTATATTTCGAGGAGATAAAGCTAAAATATTTACAGATAAAGTGTTGCTATTAAAATACTCATCTTCAGGTATTTCCATCAATTCAATATTTTGATTTTTTAAAATATTAATTACGTTTTCTGGCAATAAAGATAAACATCCAATAGCTAGATCATAATCTAACATTGAAATCAAAGACATGAGGTGAAAACATGAATCTCCACTATTATATTGAGGTAATTTTATCGGAATTAATTTAACATTATGAAAATTTAAAATATTATTAAGCTGATTAATTCCATCTTTATTTGTTCTGTAACTTTCTCCAACAATTAATGTCTTATCATTAATCCATAAACAATCCCCTCCTTCAACTGTTCCGTTATTTATAACCTTACCTATAATTGGAATTTTTTCTTCATTATAAAAGTTAGTATGTTCTTCTGTTTCTTTTTTTCTCAAATTTTTACCCATATTCAATATTATCGCTCCATCGTTAAGAACCAATGATGGGTCATGGGTAAAAATAGAATCACACAACTCTTCATTTTCATTAGTTAGTTTTAAATCAACTATTTCTGCTCCTGAATTTTTTATTATTCTATAAAATTCATTATAATTTTGATTTAGAATTTCTTGGTTTAACGGAGATGTATAATTCCATTTTTGCAAATCAACTTTTGACATAAAATTTTGCGGCCTCTTCATTAAAACTTTTTTTAACTGCGAAACCATGTTCTGTGCGCCAAACTTACTCATATCAACTTTTTACAATCATCAATTGATTAAAGCTAGTAGTATAGCTAGGGGAGACTTTTTCTCTTCGCATCTGCCACCCTTTCTTTATTCCCTCTGCCGCAAGTCTTAATGTTGAACTACCATAGCGGTAATTAATTTCATCCAACGATTTCATCAAAGAATCAGATCTCGGTCTATCATAATCCAATAAACCGCGCACAGATGATGAATTGTGCAATTCATATAAAATTATTCCAGCTTTTTTATAACGATAACCCTTCCTATATATGCTTTGAATTCCTCCCACAGCTCTTTTAACTATTAATTTGCTGTCGCTTGTTGGGTAATCAAGCTGCAATTTTATAGAATTTGAATACTGCTTTTCTTTTTTATTAAAATGATTAGTGAGAACAAATACACTCATAGACTGGGCTATTAAATCTTCTTCTCTTATCTTTTCTGCCGCTCTTGAGGCATAGTTAGCTATTGACTTTTTCAACTCTTCAATTTTTTCAATTGGACGACTAAAAGACCGGGAAACACAACAACTCTTTTGAGGACTAGGCAATAATTCTACTCCTAAACAGGAAACGCCGTTCAACTCTATTTGAATTCTCTCTCCAACAACCCCCATATTTTTTCTCACCCAACCCCTGTCTAAAAGTTTAAATTGCTTCGCATTGCTTACATCATATTTTTTTAGAAATTTTGATAAACTTCGCCCTATTCCCCACACTTCTTCAATTTCAGTTTCTTGCAATGCCTCATTAATTTTTTCCTTCTCTTTCAAAATACACACCCCTTCATAAGAATTATTTTTTTTCGCAAGGTGATTAGCTATTTTTGAAAGTGTTTTAGTCGAACCGACACCAATACTAACAGGAATGCCGACCCACTGTTTGATTGTTTTCCTAATATGTTTGCAATACGTTAATAATTCATAGTTTTTAAAGCCTTTAAGACTTAAAAACGCTTCATCAATAGAGTAAATTTCAACATCTGGAGAAAAACCTAAAAGAATTTCCATAACCCGTTGGGACATATCGCCGTATAGAGCATAATTTGATGAGAATACTTTCACATTATTTTTTTTTATAAAGTTTCTTACCTTAAAGTAAGGCTCCCCCATCTTAATCCCTAAAGCCTTTGCTTCTGTTGAGCGTGTAATGATGCAACCATCATTGTTTGATAAAACAACAATGGGTTTGCCTAATAATTTGGGGTTAAACACCCTCTCACACGACGCATAAAAAGAATTGCAATCTATTAGAGCAATAGATTGTTGGAGTGATTGATGGTTAATTGGAAGTTGTCTCATGAATTATATAAGTGACAACCCCCCAAATAAAACATTCCATTTCTTCCTTTACTTCAATGCTAGGATAATCATCGTTAGCAGAAGCAAGAAAAAGTGATTTTTCTTTTTTCTTTAATTTTTTAACCGTTAAATCGCCAAAAATAGAGGCTATGACAATGTTATTGTTTTTAGGCACAATGCTGCGGTCAACAATTAATAAATCACCAGAATAAATGTTTGCACTTGTCATTGAAGAACCGCTTGTTTTAACAATAAATGTAGCTGCTGGATGTTTTATTAGATATTCATTCAAATCTAGCTTATTTTCCATATAATCTGTTGCTGGAGATGGAAAACCAGCTGAGACTTTATCCAAAAAAACTGGTGTATTTATCTGAGTATTTTTAATTATACTAAAAAGATCAAGATTTTTATACTTAGACATTATATTTAAAAATTATAATAATTTATTGAAAAACAATAATTTTATTAATTACTTTAATATTTTGTTCTACTTTTGTTCTACTTTATTAAAATTATAAAGAAAGTCAATGAAAATGAATGGGAATGTAGAAGAAAAATTATCTTTGATGGGCTACCATTAATTTATTTTCAACTCTTAAGCTGTACCGCGACAAACTAAAGCAGAAAATCCAATAACACATAGCAATAAATATATACCCTTCAAAAGGAAAGCCCATCCAGTCAGGGTTTGCTTGACTTGTAAATACAGCTAATAATAAATCCATAAGACTAATAATAGCTACAAGAGTTGTATCCTTAAATAAACCAATAAATGTATTAACTATTCCGGGTATAACGATACGAAGTGCTTGTGGCATAATAATAAGACCCATCATTCTCCAATATCCAAGACCTACCGCCTGAGCTGCTTCATACTGGCCTTTTGGAAGAGCTTGAAGCCCCCCTCTTACAACTTCAGCCATATAAGCACCACCGAATATCGTTAATCCAACAATACATCTTAGTAGAGTATCTATATCAACTCCTTGAGGAACAAATAAAGGAAACATAACTGAAGCAAAAAACAAAACAGTAATAAGAGGTATTCCTCTCCAAAACTCAATAAACATTATGCATAAAGCTCTTACAACCGGCAATTGTGAACGTCTGCCTAGAGCTAATACGATTCCTAGAGGTAAGGCAAAAACAATTCCAATTCCACCTAATAAGAGAGTTAAGAAAGCGCCCCCCCATTTGTGCGTAGGAATATGGTGTAATCCTAAAGTTTCATTTCCAGATAAAAGAAAAAAAGCAATGATTGGATAGCCAACAAAAAGAAATATTCCAATGTAATGTTTCTTTTTAAAATTAGGTATAAAGAATAAAGCTATAGATATAGCTAAAATAATAAATGTTAAATTGACCCTCCATTGTTCAGCGTCAGGATAAAAACCATAAGAAAAAAAATTGAACCATACTTTAATATAAAGCCAACAAGCTCCGGCTCTATATTTTACTTTATTTTCATCATACCATTCACAAACAGTTCGATCTTCACCACTCCATACAGCATCAATAATGCCCCATTGAACAATAGGAGGAATGATTGAATATAAAATATAAATCCCAAGTAAGGTAAATAAAGAATTATACCACGTTGAAAATAAATTACCCTTAATCCAACCAATAGTGCCTATGCTGGCAATGGGTGGTTTTCTCTTTTCAATAATTTGTTTTTTTTCCATATTATCGATCTTTCAATGCCATCACACTATTGTACCAGTTCATAAGTAATGAAATAGTTAAACTTAAAGATAAATAAACTGACATAGTCATAAACAATATTTCTACAGCTTGACCTGTTTGCATTAACGCAGTTCCAGCAAATACATGGACTAAATCAGGGTAAGCAATTGCAACAGCAAGGGATGAATTTTTAGTAAGATTTAAATACTGGCTAGTTAAAGGTGGTATGATAACTCTCATTGCTTGTGGTATAATAATTAACCGCAAAATTTGACCTTGTGTCAAACCTACTGCTGAAGCAGCTTCTTTCTGACCTTTGCTAATTGCTAATATTCCTGAACGTACATTTTCAGCAATAAATGCAGCTGTATATAAAGATAAGGCTAGAAGTAATGCTACAAGTTCAGGAATAAGCCTAATGCCTCCTTTAAAATTAAATCCTTTCAAAACAGGTTGTTCAAGAGTGATAGGAAAATTATAAATAAAAGAAATTATTACAAAAGGGATAATTAAAATTGCTAAAGAAAAATACAAAATTGGAAATTGTTTTCCTGTTAAATTCTGTCTTTTCTTTGACCATAGGTAAATAATTATAATTACAATAATTGAGAATAAACCTGCCAACAATAAATAATTAAATCCATTTTCAGGAACAGGTCTTGATAAAAATAATCCTTTTAAATTTAATAAAAAGTGATCATTAAAATTGATACTATTTTTAGCTCTTGGTAAAATTCGTAATACTGCATGATACCAAAAAAATATCTGAAGAAGTAATGGAATGTTTCTTAAAGCTTCAATATAAAAACCACAAAATCTTGATACTAACCAATTATCCGATAGTCTTCCAACGCCAACTAGGAAACCGATTATTGTAGCAAGAAAAATTCCTAAAACAGCTACTAAAATTGTGTTTAATAAACCGACAAAAAAAGCATTGATATATGTATGTGCGGCTGTATGGTCTATAAAGGGCAGATAGCCGATATCAAACATGGAAGTTTCTGATAAGAAACCAAACCCATGAGAAATACCATTGGCCTTCATATTGGTTGCAGTATTGCTTACGATCCAACCTAAGAACGCAACAACAAGAAACATTACAATTGATTGGACAACAATTGATCTAAATTTACCGCTTTGAAAAATATCTTGTTTAGGGGGTTTTATAATATCTGTTCTTACATTCATTTTAGATCGCAAAAAAAATATGCTCGGCTATTATACCGAGCATATATAAAATTTAAAATAGTATTCTAATGCTTATCTAATAGGTGGTGCGTATAAAAGACCGCCATCCTTCCAACCAGCATTAGGTGAACCTGCTCTTGCTAAAGCAAGAGGAGTATTTGCACCAACATGACGTTCGTACATTTCTCCGTAGTTACCTACTTCGAAAAGAGCCCAATAAGCCCAGTCTTTTTCTAGACCTAAATGTCCTCCTGTATCACCTTCAACACCAAGGATTCGCTTCACTTCAGGAGTTTGACTTGTGTCTCCCACTATGGTTTTAACAGCGTCTCCGCCTGCCAAACCTAGTTCATCCCAAGTGATTAAAGCATTAAGTACCCAGAATACAATATCACTCCAAGGTTCGTCACCTTCACGAGTAACTGGACCTAGAGGTTCTTTTGAAATAGTTTCTCCAAGAACCATATGTTCATCTGGTTGAGCAAGCTTAGTTCTTTGTGCCGCTAGACCTGATTTATCAGTTGTATGAACGTCACAACGACCAGAATCATAAGCTGCAACAACTTCATCAGCTTTTTCAAAAACAACCGGCTCATAGCTCATACCATTAGCTCTAAAATAATCAGCTAAGTTAAGCTCAGTTGTTGTACCTGTGTTAACACAAACACTAGCTCCATCTAGTTCAAGAGCGCTTGTAACTCCAAGTGCTTTTGGAACCATGAAACCTTGTCCATCGTAAAAATTAACACCATTAAAAGTTAAACCAATTTTTGCATCACGAGATAAAGTCCAAGTAGTGTTTCTTGAAAGAATATCATATTCGCCTGCAGTTAACTTTGTAAAACGTTCTTTTGCAGATACTGGAAAGTATTCAACTTTTTCATCTCCACCTTTGCCGAAAATAGCAGCTGCAACAGCACGACATACGTCTACGTCAATACCAACCCAGTTACCATCAGCATCAGGGTTTGAGAAACCAGGAAGACCCTGACTCACACCACATCGAACGTGACCTCTAGCTTGTGTATCTGAAAGAGTGTCTGCAATTGCAGAAGTTCCAAAAGATAAAATCAAAATAGAGGTAAATAATCTTAATACATTAGAAAGTTTCATATGTATTTTCTCCTTTTTAATAATTAATATTAATAATTAATTGCTGATATCAATGCTCTATGTGAAAGAAATGATCAATAGTTTTTTTATTGCTATATATTTTTTAATAAATATTTAGTACATATGGTATGATTTTTATTTTTTAACACTAGATATAGATGAACTGGTTTATTGTAGTATATTTCTTGATTAATGGATCATGGATAGAAGCAGATCAATTAAATAAAGAAGGATGGTCGCCTAGCGTTCAACCTAATTATGAAACTTGTATTCAAAAAATAAATGATTCAAATGAACGTTTTAAAAAAATAGCTGAGTACAGAGAGATAGAATTGGATATAAAAATGCAATGCGAATGTAGAAAAAATATTGAAAGTCCCGAGATTGCGGATTGCAAAGAAAGAAATTGGTTTCAAAAAATATATGATAAATTATTTTTAATTAAATAAAATAATGTTGTTCATTGAAAACTCATATTTAAAAGAATTTGAAACCAAAGTTCAAAAAATTGAAAATGATTCTATTATTTTAGAACAAACAGCTTTTTATGCAAAAAGTGGTGGTCAGCCGGGGGATGTTGGTAAATTGACATTAAACGGAAAAGAAATAAATATTATTGATACCGTATATGATCACGAAAAAAACATACTGCATGTATGTGAAAGTATTGATGACTTAAAAACTGGCGAAAGAATAAAAGGGGAAATAAATTGGGAAATAAGATACAAGCATATGCGAATGCACAGCGCACTTCATCTTTTGTGTTCGTTATTGCCTTATGATGTTACTGGCGGGCAAATTTCATTTGAAAAAAGCAGACTTGATTTTAATGCAAAAGATAAAATTGAAAAAGAGCAAATAGAAGACAAAATTAATCAATTAGTAAAAGATGACCATAAAATTTCATTTGAATGGATTACGCAGGAAGAATTAGACAAACAAACGGATTTGGTGCGAACTATGTCTGTCAAGCCCCCAAGAACAAAAGATAAAATACGTCTTGTTAAAATAGGAAATATTGATTTACAACCTTGTGGCGGCACTCATATAAAAAGCACGAAGGAAATTGGTGAAATAAAAATAGGGAAAATTGAAAATAAAGGAAAAATGAATAGAAGAGTGAATTTATCGGTTAATGACTAAGAATCTGACTTAAGAATAATTTTGTTCTATCACTCTCTGGATTATTGAAAAATTTATCCGGCGGGGCCGATTCAACTATTTTTCCTTCATCCATAAAAATTATTCGATTAGCAACTGTTTTAGCAAAACCCATTTCATGAGTTACCACAATCATAGTCATCCCGCCTTCAGCAAGATCAACCATCACATCTAAAACTTCTTTAATCATTTCAGGATCAAGTGCAGAAGTTGGCTCGTCAAATAACATAATGTTTGGATTCATTGCCAAGGATCTTGCAATAGCTACACGTTGCTGTTGTCCGCCAGACAATTGGCCAGGATATTTATTTGCTTGTTCAGGAATTTTTACTTTTTCTAAATGTCGCATCGCTAATTCTTCAGCTTCCTTTTTTGGCATTTTTTTCACCCATATAGGAGCTAGAGTAACATTTTCCTTGACTGATAGATGGGGAAACAAATTGAACTGCTGAAAAACCATCCCTACTTCACGTCTTACGCTATCAATATTTTTTAAGTTGCCAGTTAATTCTATGCCGTCTACAATAATTTTACCTTCCTGATGTTCCTCTAAACGATTAATACATCTAATCATTGTAGATTTTCCTGATCCAGAAGGCCCACATACAACTATGCGTTCTTTTTTACCGACTGATAAATTTACATCTTGCAATACGTGCAAATCACCGAACCATTTGTTGACATTTTCAAGTATAATAATTGGCTGTTCTGACATAGTTAATTAAACTGAACCAACATTAATACCTATTTTGTAATATTTTTCCATTAATAAAAGCTTAGAGCAGTCAAATAATATTATACAGTCTATCTAAACGGAGGAGCAAATAAAAGACCGCCCTCTGTGTAGAGCTTGTTCAAACCTCTATCCAAATTTAATAAGGTTTTCGAACCTAGATGCCTATCAAACACTTCCTTATAATTACCGATTTGTTTAATGATGTTGTATGCCCATTTCTCATCAAGTTCGATCATATCCCCATATGCGCCAACAATGCCTAATAATCTTAATATTTCATTGTTGTCAGATTCCAAATAGTTATCAATATTTATTGAAGTAATATTTAGCTCTTCTGCGATAATCATAACTTTCAAACTCCACGAAACTACATCTCGCCATTGATCATCCCCTTGCCTAACAAGGGGTCCTAATGGTTCTTTGGAAATTATTTCAGGCAGGATGTTGAAATTGCTAGAATTTGGAAGTGAAATTCTTTTGTTGGCAAGATCTGTAATATAATCTGAATATACATCACAGCGACCAGAGATAAAGTTTTCAAATGCCTCATCATTTAATTCAAGTGGCACAGGTGTATATTTAATTTCATTTTTATTAAAAAATAAATCAATATTAAAACTAGAAGTTTCACCTGGAATAATGCAAACAGAAGCTCCGTCTAATTCTTTAGCTGATGAAACCTCGAGTGAAGATTTTACCATAAATCCTTGCCCGTCATAAAAATTAATTCCTGTGAATTCAAAACCCAAATTGACATCACGAGAGAACGTCCATGTTGTTATTCTTGAGAGCATGTCTACTTCCTCTCCTGCAAGTATTGGAAATCTAGATCTATTAGTTGTTGGTATGAACTCAACTTTGCTCGGATCAGCAAAAATAGCAGTTGCTACTGCCCTGCACATATCAACATCAAAACCAATCCAATTTTTATCATCATCAATGTTTGCAAAACCAATACGAGGCTCTGAGACTCCACAGACTAAATAACCTCTTTTTTTAACTTCATCGAGTACGGAGGCTTTAATAGAAGACGTAAAAACAAAAAAATAAAGACAAGGAGAAGTTTAAGAAAAAACATGAATAAATAATATACTTTTTTTGTATTTAATCTAATTTAGCTTTATTATTTTATAATAAAGAACATTAAAAGTGTTTTTTCTATAATTTAATTAAATAAGATGAACATAAAAACTAAGCTTACTAAAATAGGTAGAGAGCCAAAAAAAACAAAGGTTTTGTAAATCCTGGAATTTATAAAGGATCCACTTTAATATTTAATGACTTCAAGTCTTACATTAAAGATAGAGATCGCAAAGATGATGTCGCTTACTATGGCATCAACATCAATCCAACATGGAATAAATTTGAAAGGGCTATTTCTAAACTGTACGGCGCCACTGACACTGTAGCAACTCCTTCAGGATTAGCCGCTCTTGTCATACCTTTTTTTACATTCTTGAAAAATGGAGATCATGTTCTAATCAGTGATGCTCTCTACAATCCTACAAGACATTTTTGTGAAAAAATATTAATGCACTATGGAATAGAAATTAATTATTTTCATCCAACAAGAAGTATCGACAAATTTGACAGACTCATAAAAGATAACACTAAACTAATTTTTTTAGAATCACCTGGAACAGCGACATTTGATATAATTGATTTCCCAAAAATAACAAAAATTGCAAAAATAAATAAGATAATAACAGTAGCAGATAATACCTGGGCATCCCCTATATTCTGCAACCCGCTTAAATTGGGCGTGAATATAATTGTCGAAGCATCCACAAAATACATCAATGGACACTCAGATGTACTTTTAGGGTTTGTTTCTTCAGATATTTTAACGGCAAAAAAAATTCGATCTTACACTAAAACGCTTGGAATTTGCCCTGGCTCAGAAGAAGTTTATTTAGCCTTAAGAGGTCTTCCGACCTTGGAATTACGAATGAAAGAAATTGAAAAAAATACCTTAAATTTAGCCATAAAATTAACTAAAGAAAAAAAATAAAAAAAGTTTTTCATCCCGCATTAACAAATCATAAAAATCATAAAATATGGAAAAGAGACTTTACTGGAAGTTCAGGACTTTTTTCTTTTGAATTAAAGAGAAAGTACTCTGATAAAAAATTAGAAAAATTTTATAAAAAATTGAGAATATTCAAAATTGGTTATAGTTGGGGTGGTTTTGAAAGTTTAATTACCTTTCCGACTATTGATAATAGAAGATACAAAGAAAATATAAAAGGAACGCTTGTGAGAGTATATTGTGGTCTTGAGCACACTGAAGATCAAACAAATGATATTGTAGAAGCTTTAAAATTCCTAAAATAATAAGTTGATAGATTCGTATTTTTATTTAACTGCAGCAATAGGCGTTGTTTTATTCGGCATATCCAAAGGAGGATTTGCGGGTCCTATGGCTATCTTAGCTATACCAATCATGGCTTTAAGTATGAGTCCTGTAGTTGCTGCTGCAATTTTGCTTCCAGTTTTATTGGTTATGGATGTTGTGGCTTTGTACATTTATTGGAATAAATGGGATCTGAAAAACATTAAAATTATAATACCTCCAGCAATATTTGGAATAGCAATTGGCGCGTTAACTTTTAAATACAGTTCAGATGACAGTATAAGAATTATAATAGGCACAATTGCCATTCTCTTCATTTTATTTTCAATAATTCAAAAAAATGATTTTTTTATAAAACCCACTAAGGCAAAGGGAATTTTTTGGTCATCAGTTGGCGGATATACCAGTTTTATAATTCATTCAGGGGGGACGCCAATAAATTTTTATCTACTTCCTCAAAAATTGAATAAAACAATATATGTTGGCACATTTACCTTAGTATTTTTTATTATAAATTCGATCAAGCTTGTTCCATATTATTTTTTAAATCAGTTGATTATATCAAATCTCAAGATATCTTTAATATTATCTCCTCTTGCTCCGATTAGTATATATTTAGGTTATTATCTTCATAAAAAAGTTGATGAAGAAACTTTTTATTTTTTTATTTATTTTTTTTTAGCAATTGGAGGAATAAAATTAATTTATGACGGAATATTTTAATCCATCCCTTCAGCAATATGGATAATTCTCTCAGCTACTTCATCATTTAAAAAACTATAAGCGTGTTGATATTC
>FUWD013429934.1_pt5 | contig 14891 bp, 18 predicted proteins | sample 1063281 | NCBI WGS metagenome assembly FUWD01 (sample SAMEA79048168, study PRJEB19326) | metagenome | biome: marine | reverse complement strand
TTATTCTATTTTTATTATTTCCATCTTCTATTTATGTTGCGCTAGGATTTGGAGTTATTTTTGGACTTTTGTGGTTAGCAACTATTCCACCTACCAATGGAATTGTAGCTCAAATTTTTGGAACTAAATACTTAACCACTTTATTTGGAATTGTTTTTTTTAGTCATCAGATGGGATCTTTTCTAGGAGCATATCTTGGTGGGTATTTTTATGATCAATTTGGGAGTTATAACTATGCTTGGTATTTATCAATACTACTGTCAGTTTTTGCTGGGCTAGTACATTTGCCTATTGATGAAAGGCCCATTGTTCGGGTTGCACCGTCTAATTCTTAATATTATTTTTGATTATAAATAGAGATAGCCTTTTTAAGTTTATCCATAATTTCGTCGATATGTTCTTTTTCGCAAATAAATGGAGGTGCTAAAATTAATGTGTCTCCAGTCGACTTTAAATTAATTCCATTTTCATAACAAATTTTAAAACATTCAAACCCAGCTCCTGCAACATGTCCTTTGTTTTTTAAGTCAATAGCACCCAGTAATCCATAGCCTCTAATATTTTCTACTCCTTCTAAATCTTTAAGAGAAAATAAGCTTTTTAAAAAATAAGGAATTAAATCTTGAACTCTTTTAAGAATATTTTCTTTTTCAAAAATATCTTGTACAGCCAAACCAGCAGCGACAGCAGCAGGTATACTTGAGTAAGTGTATCCATGAAAAAGTTCTATGGTATCTTTAGGCGCCTTATCAACAATTGAATTGTATATTTCGTCTTTAACCACAACCACACCCATGGGCATAATCCCATTAGTAGTTGCCTTGGCCAAAGTCATTATATCGGGAGTGACATCGAATTCTTCAGATGCAAACATAGAGCCTGTTCTAGCCCAGCCAGTTACCACCTCATCAAAAATTAAAATTATTTTATATTGATCACAAATTTCTCTTAGCCTTTTTAAATATCCTTTTGGAGGAACTATAATACCAACCGATCCTGAAATTGGCTCTACTATGCATGCTGCAATACTATCTTCCCCATGCTCTTTTACAAATTTTTCAAGATCGTTTGCTAGCTCAACACCAGTATCTGGCTGACCTTCTATAAACTTATGATCAGGCAACTGAGTGTGTCTCATACGCAAAACTCCAGGCATCATAATATTATCATAACCTTTAATATTATTCGGCATACCACCCACCGACATCGCCCCAATATTCATTCCATGATAACCTTTTTCTCTACCAACAAACCGATAGCGTTTTTCATTTCCATTTAATCTATGATAAGTAAAAGCAATCTTGATAGCGCTCTCTACGGCAGTAGAACCACAAATCGTATAAAAAATTTTATTTAAACTGTCAGGTGTTTGATTGGCAATTTTAGTTGCAAGTTCAAATGAACCACCAAAGCCCTGGTGAAATGGCTGACAATAATCCAATTGTTCAAGTTGTTTGGTAACGGCGGTAATAATCTCTTTTCTTCCATGACCAAGCGGGTTGCAATATAGGCCAGAACTTGCATCAATTTGTGATCTTCCTAAATGATCTTTCAAGTAAACTCCTTGAGCACCAACAATTAATCTTGGATTTCCTTTAAATTCCCTGTTTGCAGAAAATGGCATCCAATGCTCATTTAGTGAATTGGGAATTATACCTTCTTCTTTTTTCATATTAGTTATAACCAGTCTTGTATAATGAACACTCTTGTAGAATTATTAATATCCATTAACAATCAAAAAATACAGTATAGTTAAATATGCAAACAGACACAAATTCTCTCATTGTTGATAAGGAGCAGTTAATTAATTTTTTTAAAGATGGCTCTAAAGCTTCTAGTCTAAAAATAGGAACTGAGCATGAAAAATTTTTATTTAATATAAAAACTAAAAGGCCTATTGGATATCAGGGACCACAAAGTATAGAAAAAATATTTGAATTATTAGAACAAAATGGCTGGATTCCTATTCACGATGAGAAAAGTGTTATCGGTTTAAAAAAAAATAACAAAAGCATAACATTAGAGCCAGGACTACAAATAGAACTTTCTGGAGAGCCGCTTGATAGCGTCCATGAGACCTGCAAAGAAGTAAATGAATACCTAGATGAAATAGTGGAGGTTTGTAAGAGGCTCAATATTGGTCTGGTAGGAAATGGTTTTAATCCCAATGCTACTTTTAATGAAATATCTAAATTACCAAAAAAACGTTACGATATTATGCGCAACTACATGCCAATGAGAGGTATACACGGGCTTGATATGATGCATCGTACTTGTGGAACTCAAATTAATTTAGATTATAAAAATGAAGAAGATTACAAAATAAAAACAAGAGTTGCTACGTGCCTAATTCCTATCGCACTTTCTATCTTTTCCAACTCTCCTTTTAAGGAATCGAAATTAAACAACTACCTATCCTACCGCTCCTTTATTTGGCAAAATACAGATCCGGATAGATCAGGACTAATTGATTTTTTTATGAGCGATGAGAACAGTTTTGAAAAATATGTAGATTTTGCTTTGGATGTTCCTATGTATTTTGTCACAAGAAATAACAAAACATTAGATGCAAGCGGTGAAAGCTTCAGAAATTTTTTAACAGGTGATTTAAAAAAAATACCAAACATTAAGCCAGATCTCAAAGATTGGGAATCTCATATATCCACTATTTTTCATGAAATTCGTATAAAAACATATATGGAGATTAGGTCTGCAGATTCATGTTCTTGGTCAGGACTTTGTTCTATACCTGCCTTTTGGACAGGACTTCTCTATGACGAAAAGTCTCTAAATCACGTTCATGATTTAACCAAAGATTGGAAATTTGAAGAGGTAAATAATGCTTATTTGGAAGCAGCTAAAAACGGTCTGAACACCAATATGCGAAACGAACCCATTTTTGAGCATGCTAATAAATTTATTGAAATATCTAAGCAAGGGCTGGTTAGAAGGGGCATTAAAAACAGGTCTAATAAAGATGAATCTATTTTTTTAAATGAAATACAGGAAATGATTAAATCAAGAAAAACACCTGCCACCATGCTAATAGAGAAATATAACTCTAGCTGGAAAGAAAATATAAACATTTTATTCGATGAAGAAGCTTTTTAATATTGCCATACAAATGGATCCTTGGAGCACAATTAATCCCAAGGGAGACAGTACTTACAGCCTAGCATTAGAAGCTCAAAAAAGAGGATATAAATTATTTTGTTATTCCCCTAACAATCTTTCTTTAGAAAAAAATAAAGTGAACGCTAAAGGTAATTTTTTTACTTTAAACTCAAATAAAGATAAATTTTTTAGTTTAAAGAAAATAAAAAAAATAAATCTAAATTCAATGGACGTTATTCTAGTTAGGCAGGATCCGCCATTTAATATGAACTATATTACAGCAACTTATTTACTAGAAAAGTTAGCCGATAAAGTATTAATTATTAATAATCCAAAACATATTCGTGATTATCCTGAAAAGCTATCTATGTTTGACTTTGATAAGATTATACCCCCCACTTTAGTTTCAAGTGATCTTCACGAAATTTTACAATTTAATAAAAAAAATAAAGCTTCAATTATAAAACCTCTTTATGGAAATGGGGGGGAGGGTATTGAAAAAATTGATTCAAATAAAACTAGAAGCAAAAAATTAGTAAATAATTTGCTAAAGAAATACAAATTACCAATTATTGTTCAAAAATTTATTAAAGAAATAAGCTTAGGAGACAGAAGAATTATTTTGATTGATGGCGAGTATGTCGGATCTGTTGCTCGCATACCAGCTAAGAATAGTATTAAAGCTAACTTTCATGCTGGTGGTTTAGCTAAAAAAACCAATTTAGTATTTCGTGACAAAAAAATATGCAATTTGCTTAAGCCTTTTTTACAAAAGAAAGGTTTGTTCTTTGTAGGGATCGACACAATCGGAAATTATTTAACTGAAATTAATGTAACATCACCTACAGGAATTCAAGAAATTAATCAGCTTAACAATACTAAAATTGAAGAACTGTTTTGGGATAAGATAGAAAAAAAATTAAAAAAAATAATTAATCTACTATTAAGAAGTTATTTTTAAGCAAAAAATATAATCCAAAGCAATTTCGTTCAAATAATCATATCTACCACTAGCTCCACTATGGCCTGCATCCATATTCATTTTAAGGAGTAATAGGTTGTTATCTTTTTTGTAATCTCTAATTTTAGCAGTCCATTTAGTCATTTCCCAATAAGTAACCCTGGGATCAGTCACACCACCAGTGATTAGCATATGGGGATACTCTTGTTTTTTTACATTATCATAAGGTGAGTAGCTTCTTATATATTCAAAGGCTTCTTCATTATTTTTTAAGTCCCCCCATTCTGGAATTTCGGTAACAGTTAAAGGCAAATCCTCATCTAGCATAGTGTTGCAAATATCTACAAAAGGTACCTGTGCAATAATTCCTAAAAAAAGATCGGGCCTTTCATTGGATATATAACCCATTAGCAATCCCCCTGCAGAACCACCCTGAGCAACAATTTTTTTTGGAGAAGTGTATTTTTTTTTACAAAGCGATTCCGCGCAAGCGATGAAATCTAAAAAAGTATTTTTTTTCTTAAGCAACTTTCCTTCTTCATACCATTCTTGACCTTTCTCTCTTCCACCCCTTACATGTGCGATTGCGTATACAAAACCTCTATCAATCAAAGAAAATCTACTGGTAGAAAAAGAATCTGGAATTGTAATACCATAACTTCCATAACCATAAAGAAGTAAAGGATTAGAGCCATTTAACTTCAAATCTTTTTTATAAAAAACAGTGATAGGAACTTGAGCCCCATCATGAGATTCACAAAAAAATCTGTCACAAACATACAAACTAGGATCAAATCCAGAAGGTATTTCTTGAGTTTTTTTTAAAATTTTTTCTTTTGTTCTACAGTTATAATCATAGATAGATTTTGGCGTGATGGGTGATGAAAAAGAGAATCTTACCCAATCAGTATCAAACTCATACTGATCTGAAAGATCAAGCTCATACGCTTTTTCATCGAAATTAATAGCATGCTTTTTGTTATCGTCTAGATTGTGAATAATAATTTGATTTAAGCCATCTAAACGCTGAAGGTATACAATCCATTTCTTAAGAATTAAAAAATCCAAAATTAAAATATTTTTTTTATATAAAATAAAATCTTTCCAATGTTCTTTAGAAAAATCACTCTCTCCACAAGCCATGATTTTAAAATTTTTACACTCATTGTAATTTGTTAAAATATAAAAATGACCTTCACGATGATCTATTTCATATTCTTCTTTTTTAACTCTTTTAGAAAATAATTGAATAGGAGCATTTATTTGAGACAGATCTTTAGTGTAATATTCACTAGTTTGATGATCTGCTGTTCTAATGAGTAAATATTTTTTACTTTGGGAAATAGATACAGAACAAAAAAAAGCAGGATCTTTTTCTTTAAAAATTAGGATATCTTTTTTATAATTTTCACCAATTTTATGTTGAAAAATTTTGTTAGGTCTTTGATTATTATCTAGTCCAATGTAATAAATGAATTGATTGTTCGTATCCCAAACAATCTCCCCTGTTGTATTTGGTATGTCTTTAGTAATAATTTTTTCTTCTATGAGGTCTTCTACAGAAAGTAGATAATTTTCACTTCCGTTCTTATCAATATTGTAGGCAATATATTGATGGTCATGGCTATGACTAATAGAGCCTATATTAAAAAATTTTTGACCAACAGATCTTTTTTGAGCATCAAAAATAACCTCAGTTTTACCAAGGTTTGATCTTTTGTAACATGGGTACTCAGACCCTTCGGCATATTCCACAAAGTACAAAAAACTTCCGTCCTTCATAGGAACAGACGAATCCTTGTCTTTAATTCTTCCTTTCAGTTCTTTGAAAATTGTTTGTTTGAGAGTTTTTGGTCTTCTAGTTGAGTGTCAGTGAATTTATTTTCTTCTTTTAAATAATTTAGCACTTCAGAATTTAAAACTTGAGGTTTTTGGAGAACTTCTTGCCAATTATCTTGTTTAATCCAAGCATAATCATCGGTTAATTTGTCGTTATGAATTTTAACGACTTTTGTTTCCTTGCGAAGTTTGGGTGTGGTATTCTTCATTTATGAACTTTTTATTTTTAGGTATTGTTATTTTTTTAACTGTATATGGCTTTTTGTGGTTGATGGCCAATGTTGAGTCCAAAGCATTTTCTACTTTTTTTAGACTTTCTACTATTGTTATATCGATCTTAGCTATTATTGTTTTATTTTTTGTGGGAAGGTATTTGCTATCACTCCCATTTTTTGCCTTAATACTTGGAGCTTTAAAAAAGAAAGCGTTTAATGTTTTTAATATTGTTTACTTATTTAAGTTTTTGGCATCTGCAAAAAAGCAAGGTCCATCTTTCTATCAAAATTCACAAGGAACCAATTCTTCGGGTATTAGCAAAGAAGAGGCCCTTCAGGTGTTGGGAGTTAAGTCAGGGTGTAGTAAAAATGACATTATTAAAGCACATAAAGATTTGATACAAAGTTTACACCCAGACAAAAGCGGCAATCATTACTTAGCTAGTAAAATAAACAACGCAAGAGATATCCTATTAAAAGAATATAGTTAGTATGAGCTTTATAGTAGAAACATTTAATTATTTTTTTATCAAAAATAAACTTGTAGGGTTTACAATCTTAGTAACATTTATTTTTTTAATATACGTATCGAGCTCATTAATATGAAAAAATTTCTTATATATTTATCAATATTAATTTTCATTATACTCGTTTTCCTTAAATTTTTTTTTGATCCCATAGCAAAATCAATAATTTCAAAAAGATTATCAGTTGATATAGGCAGGGAAGTTTCTCTAGGAAAAATAAATACTAATTTTTTGAAAGGCTCTATTCAAATAAAGAATATTCAAATTAAAAATAGTCAAATATTTTCTCGAGAAAATTTGGCAACGATTTCATCTATAGAAGGTAAGCTAAAATTAGATATGCTTACCTCAGGTATAATAAATTTTACCGAAATATTGTTTGAAAATATAAATTTAAATTACGATGTCATTGTCCAAAATGGAAAAATCGTGGATAGCTTTTATTTACTGGAAGGTTTTTTAAATAAGAGCCCAAATAAGAATTCTATCGTTGAAAAATCAAAGCCAACGAAGCAAATTTTACCTGGTAATAATGAGTTAAACAAAAATAGGAAAAGTATTGATTTTGTAATTGATAGATTAATTATACCGAAAATAAAAATTTCCGTACTAGCAAAAGATTTAAAATTTAAAAAAAATATTATTCTAGGTAAAATGGTTTTTAGGAATGTGGGAAATACTAAAAATTCAAATCATTTCAAAGATGTGATCTCTGCGATTACTACCAATATCGCCGTCAAGATTAACAACGAAGTAATCGTAGGAAATGTCAAGCAACAGTTTAAAAAAAAAATAGATAAGCTTTTTGGGAGTGAAAAGTTAAAATCTATATTAGACAAAGATTCAGAGAAAGTAATTCAGAATTTAAAAAAATTCTTTAAATAATTTCTTTAATTTTTTCTAATACATCTTCAGGATATATTTTGTCCATACCCATTGTCCCGTGACCAACATGCTTTATATCTCTTGGCGTGATGGGAGTAATTTTGTTTGAGTAATCGCTATAATTTGTTGGAGTATCACCGAAGAGACCGTAGGATGAAATGCCTAGTCCTGCACATAAATGCATAAAGCCAGTGTCGTTTCCTACGAAAATTTTAGACCCATCAATCAAATTAGTAGATTCTTTTATGCTTTTTTCGCAAAGTGAGATCATTTTTATATCTGGAAATGTTTTTTTTAATTGAGCTGCCACTGGTTGTTCATCGATTCCACCAGCTATTAAAAAAGTATATTTCTTTATTTTAGTTATTCCATCAATTAGTTTTACAAAATAATCAGTAGACCATTTTTTGGTAGGTCCACTTCCCCCAACCCCAAGAATAATAGTGTCATTGTTATTAGGCGTTATATTTTTTCTGTATATCTTGTAAGAAAAATTTAAGTTTTGATTGTCTAGCCACTTAGCACACGATGCTTTTGATCTTTCTACGATATTTTCATTTTTTTTTACCCATCCATAAAAATATACATTTTTAACACCTGCTAGTTTGCAGATTAGTGGATATCTAATACCATAATGAAAAATATAGACTTTTTCATATAAATTTTTTTTTATAAATTTAATAAGATTTAAATTAGATTTTTGAAAATCCTCCAGAAAAAAAATATCTTTTATATAAGGATCATGCTCTAAGGTTTCTTTAGCGCATGTTCTTTCCTTAGTTAATAAATCAACTTTAGAATTAACATTGTTTAAACAGATCTCATGAATTGCAGGTAAAAATACACACAAATCTCCTATGCCGGGACGAGTTTGAATTATTAGAGTATTCATTTCTTATTAATATAACCCATGCCTTCGTTAAATAAATTACTTATTTTCTATAAAGTATTTTAAATATTTGCTATTAAATCAAGCATCAAGATATTTACATTTTATGGAAATTAGAAAAAATATTTTTAAACAAAAAATTTTAAAATTTGAAAAACAGATTGGTATATGGAGCTGTTTATCTAGCAATACAGTATCAGAAATCTTATCGATAGTAGGTTTTGATTGGATCGTTGTAGATATGGAGCATTCTCCTAACGATATACAAGAAGTACTTTCCCAACTTCAAATTATACAAGGTTTTTCTTCTGAACCAATTGTTCGTGTTCCTTGGAATGAACCAGTAATGGTAAAGAGAGTTTTAGACATGGGAGCGCAGACTATTTTATTTCCATACATCGAAGATGAAAAAGAAGCCATCGCAGCCGTACAAGCTACAAAGTATCCACCTAAAGGAATAAGAGGTGTGATGTCAGCAGCTAGAATGAATAGATATGGAACTGTCACTGACTACTATGCGAAAGCAGACAATGAAATTTGTGTTTTGGTTCAATGTGAAACTAAAAAAGCAATTAAAAATATTTCTAAAATTGCAGAGGTTGAAGGAATAGATGGAATTTTTCTTGGACCAAGCGATCTCTCAGCATCAATTGGTAAAATAGGTCAATTTGAAGATGATGAGGTTCAGTCACTCATTGCTGAAGGGTTGGAATATTGCAAAAAAAGTAAAAAACCAGCTGGTATTTTAACTGCCAAAAAAGACTATGCCAAAAAGTACGTGTCGGATGGATTCACATATGTAGCCATTAATAGCGATACAAATTTAATTGCAAGAAGCGCGGAAAATTTATTAAAAGAGTTTAAATAAATTTTTTTATGAAAATTCAAATTTTTATAGATACAGTATGTGGATGGTGCTTTATTGGCAGCCAAAGGTTAATTTCATCTATTCAGGGACTAAATAAAGATTTTGAAATTATCTATGTTCCTTTTCAATTAAACCCAGATATGCCCAAGCAGGGAATGGTTAGGGCAGAATATGTACAAAAAAAGTTTGGAAGTTTAGAGAATGCAAAGCCCATGTACGATAATATGGTCCTAGAAGCCGAAAAAGAAAATCTACAGTTTAAGCTAAGCAGTATTACAAAAACTCCTAATACAGTGGCTTCCCATATATTGATTGATCTTGCTAGAAAAGAAAAAGTTCAAAAAGAAGTTGTCTATAATATTTTTTCAGATTATTTTGAAAAAGGGATTGATATTGGTGATGAGAACAATTTGGTAAAAGTTGGAGTAAAACATGGTATTGATGAAGATATCTTAAAAAAAGAGTTACGATCTTCAGAGAACATAAACAAAGTAAGCAAGATGGATGCAATTGGAAGAAAAATGGGAATTACGGGAGTACCATTTTATATATTTAACGAAAAAATTCTTCTATCAGGAGCTCAGCGATCAGAAGCAATACTAAAAGCAATTGAAGAGGCCCAGTGAAAATAAAAGCAAATACTAAAACGAAAAAGAAAACTCTTCCTAAAAAGAAAAAGATTATAGTTTCGAAGCTTAAAAAAATAAACCTAGTTCGTTCCAAAAAGAACACTAAATCGGCAAAAACTAAAACGAAAAAGAAAACTCTTCCTAAAAAGAAAAAGATTATAGTTTCGAAGCTTAAAAAAATAAACCTAGTTCGTTCCAAAAAGAACACTAAATCGGCAAATACTAAAACGAAAAAGAAAACTCTTCCTAAAAGAAACAAACTATCATCTACAAGCAAATTACAAAGGAAGCTTCTCCCTATTGTAGAAAAAATTAAGTCTTCGATTTTTGGTCTTTTTGGTTTGAAAAATTTTGTTACCAAAAAAGTTAATGAGATCGAAGATTATTTGGAGAAAAGAAAATCTAAGAAAAAAAAGGAACGAGAAATTGCCAAAATTAAAGAAAAAAAAGAACAAGAAAAACAAAGAATTTTAGAGAAAAAAACAAAACTAAGAAATTTAATTTCAGAAAAAAAGATAAAAATTAGGGAAAAAAAAGAGCTACAAAAAATAAAAGCTAAAGAAAAAAGAAAAAAAGAAATTTTACGAATTAAAGATAGAAAAGAAAAAGAAAAAATCAAGTTAGCAGCTCAAAAATTAAAGCTCAAAGGACTTCGTGATAAAGAAAAGCAAAAAATATTAGAAGAAAAAATTGCTATTAGAGATAGAATTAAAGAAGAAAAATTAAAAGAGCACCTCCTTAAAGAAGAGTTGAAAGAGATTAAAAGAGAAGAAAAAAACAAAATTCAAGTTTTAAGAGATTCTTTAAAAGTTTTAGATCCCAGGTTAGCTAAGATTAGAGAGCAATTTCAGGTAATTAAGGAAAGAAAAAGAGAAGAAAAACTTAAAGAAGCTGAAGCTAGAAAAGAGGCTAGAGAAGAGGCAAGAAAAATACTTGAAGCTCAAAAAGCAGAGGAATTGTTAAAACAAAAGGTTGTTAGCAAATTAGAGCGCTATTCAAGAAATATGAAGTCAATTGTTTTTCAAATTAACAAAAGATATTTAACTTTAAGAAGAACCCCTTTGCGATTTGTAGATCATATCGCTGAAAATGGAGAATGCTTTATTAAAAATGAAGATGCTGTGAGTGAAGGTGAGTACCTAATTTTATTATTTATTGAAGGAGAAAATGCCAAAGAAAGATTAAGAAAAAAAATTACCTTAGAAGATAAGACAGATCTTGCTGAAACTAAATTATTTAAGCCCAAAAATGTTTTTGAGGCATCAGATTATATGATTGATAGATTGGCTAGAATGTTTGAAAAAGAACGCCAGTTAAAAAAAGCTAGTTAATTTTTAATTTTAGTTTTCACCGAACCTAGAGATTTAATCTCTCCCTTAAACAATCCTGTTTTTTGAATAGGAACAACACCCACTGTAGACCCAGTAAAAACTAAAAAATCTTTCTTTAAATCGATTTTATTTTTTTTAATTTTATTTAAAAGCCAAATTAATGATTTTAATGGGCTATCGTAAACAGCCTTCGTATTTCCATTTGCTACCTGGCCACTTTTTTTATTATAAAGACTAGTAGCTAAGTTATTAAATTTTAGTTTTTTAAATTTTTGTTTTCTACCTATGATAAATTTAACATTTGCACCAAAGTCACTAATTAAATCTCCCAAATAAGTTAATCCTTTCTTTTTTTGTCTATAGCCTACCACCTCAATACAAGGACCCATATGGCTTACAACAGAAGATACATTTTTTTCAGTAATTTTTTTTGAGTTTGAAAAAAAACTTTTCTTCACTTGGTAAAAAACTTCTAGTTCAATACCCAAAGTGTATTTGTTAATTTTTACAGATCCATTGCTTTTTAATAAATTTTTTTTATAAATTGCTGCGTAAAAGGGCTCTTTCTCTCCAAGTTTTTTAAGCATAGGCTTTCCGGTACCACCAGCTTTAAAACCTATAATTGGAGATGTAATTAATTTTTCACACTCTGTCCTAAATTTATTTGCTTCACTGGATTTTTTTGTAAATTTAACAGGAAGCGGAGCAATCAAGGTGCCCTTGTTGAAAGCACTGGCAATTTTTTTAGCGTATCTGGTTGATTCTAAGGACATATTTTTTAAAAATTATATTGTTTTTTTTAAATAGCAACCATTCGATTAAATCTTATTTTTTTTTTCTATAATTTTTTTCATTAACACAAGTGTTTCATGACTTACATGATGTTCCATACCTTCAGAATCTTGTTCTGCAATTTTTTTTGAAACACCTATTTTTATTAAAAAATTATAAACAATCTCATGTCTTTTTTTGCTTACCTTCGCTAAGTTTAAGCCAGAGTTTGTTAAGAAAATGGATCTATAAGGCTGGCTTTTAACTAAATTATTTGAATTTAATCTTTTTAAGTTTTTGGTTACCGTCGCTTGAGAAACACCAAAATATTTTGATAGGTCAGAATTTCTTGTTTCCCCATTTTTCGTTGTTATTTCAAGTATTGCTTCCACATAATCTTCCAGCATCTCTGTACTATTCTGCCTTCTGCTTTCTTGGAAATAGTTGGTAGCACTATATCTAGTAGATTTTTTAACCATTGGTAACAATATATTACACAATACAAATATAAGCTAGTATTGACTAATTTAGATTATGCTATACATTTTAGCCATGTCTAACTTTTTAAATAAATACTAAATGGTTGAATTGGCTCTAAAAGTAGTAAGGTATCTACCAAATTTTAGATTAGCTAAACTGGCTTTATTCTTAGTACTAATGTTTTTGGCCTTAAATCCAAATACTCGAGATTGGGTTATAGAATCATCTAGCGAAGCTTTTATAGCCGTCACTTCTTTTGTTGCAGCAACTATTTATGTTTTCTATTATTTTGAGGTTAAGAAATACAATTTACAATCTTTCATAACTAAAAACAAAAAATTCGAAATATTAATTGCTTCATTTTTGGGTGTAATACCTGGTTGTGGTGGCGCTATAATGGTAATGACACTTTATGTCAGAGGAGTTGTTTCATTTAGTTCTGTAATTGCAACACTAGTCAGTACGATGGGTGATGCTGCATTTTTATTAATAGCTTCGAATCCAAAAGCAGCCTTGATTATTCTTCCTGTTACTTTTGTTACAGGAATATTATCAGGATACACAGCTTTATTATTTGAAGATAAGATCTCCCCAAATTTAAGCTCATCTCATAAAGATATTGAATTTGGAGAATTTCCAGAAAATAAAATTCCAATTTTTTTTTATAAATCTTGGTTATGGTTAATTCCTCCCGCTGTAATTTTAGGGCTAGTCAATGCTTTTGGAAAATCTACAAGCTTAATTCTCTTTAACATTGATTTGGTTTTAGTTTTCAGTTGTTGTGGTGCTTTATTTTGCTTTTTAATGTGGCTATGCAACCCGCTTTCGGACATACAGATGGCAGTTACTTCTCACAAAGAAAAAAGTTCAAAAAAAGTTGTAGATATGACATGTTTTATAACCGTTTGGGTTATAGTTGCTTTTATTTCTTTTGAAATAATTAATGGATTTACTGGGGGAAAAATTTTTGAAAAGCTAGAAATTTTGGGCCCCTTCGTTCCTTTGATTGCAATACTAATTGGTTTTATACCGGGATGTGGACCTCAAATTATGATTACTACAATGTATTTGGGTGGTCACATACCAATAGCTGCACAAATTGGAAACTCAATCTCTAATGATGGTGACGCCTTATTTCCGGCATTAGCAATTGCACCTAAAGCAGCAATTCTTGCAACCCTATACAGTGCAATTCCAGCAGTGATAGTTGCTTATGTTTGGTACTATTTTATTTAAGCCTCACCCAAGCTCGGTGGTAAAAATTATCTATATTTTTCTGTATTAGATGTTTTGCCATATTATCAGCTTTTTCTTTATTTTCAAAAGGGCCATAAATATTTTCTGTTCCCTTATCTAGAGTAGCAAAGTCATTTGGGTCTTTATGATCTCCTTCTATAACAATAAACTGATTCATATTATTTCTTTAATTTTTTTTTTGTTTTTTTCGATAATTTTGGTTTTTTGTTAAGGCTTCTATCTTTTCCTGATTTTCCTGAATAACGCTTACTCATCTTTAGTCTCTAAAATTTGTAAATTCTACAGGTCTACCAATATCAATTCCATTAATAACCTGCATAGTTTCTTGCAAGTCATCTCTCTTTTTTCCATCTACTCTCAACTCTTCTCCTTGAATTTTTACTTGCACTTTCATTTTTGAAGCTTTTATTTGTGTTATAATTTTTTTTGCACTTTCTTGATCTATGCCTTCTTGTAAATCACTTGTTTGTCTTTTTGAATTTCCAGTTGCATCCTCAACACTTTTGACTTTTACAATTCTTGGATCCAATTTTCTTCTAACCAAATGACCTATAAACAAGTCGTTTATCTGATTTAATTTCATATTATCAGGAGCCAAAATAATAATTTGCTTTTCCTTTTCTTTAAATTCAATAGCTATATTTAAGCCTTTAAAATCATATCTAGTGTTTATTTCTCTCAAACAATTAGATAGAGCGTTATTCAATTCTTGAAAACTTACTTTGCTTACTACATCAAAAGTTGGCATGAATTGTAGATAGCATGTTTTTAAAAAAAAAGAAAATATTAGAGCACTATTGTTAAAGACTTAGTCCAAACTTTTTAAATTTTGGTCTAAAGCTATAAAACAATGAATTATGATTGCCGGTATCTTTTTTAATGGTTTGTTGCCAGAGGTGAATCATCTCATGTCCTAGTGTAGTAAGAAATTCTTTTTTATTTTCATAAGCTGGTTGCATTTCCAGACAAAAAAATCTTGTACCTTTTCTTATAGAATAATCTTCTACACACTGACCCCAACACCCATTCATTCTCTTTATTTGCACATCATTAAAAGGGTTAAGCTCATCTTTAAATAAAGCTTTATTAAAAATATTGAAATATTTTTTTATGTCTTTGTAAGTA
>FUWD012876750.1_pt1 | contig 14902 bp, 27 predicted proteins | sample 1063281 | NCBI WGS metagenome assembly FUWD01 (sample SAMEA79048168, study PRJEB19326) | metagenome | biome: marine | reverse complement strand
GAGCTTGAGGACCAAATATTCAATACCGAGGTACGAGACAGTCTCGTTCAGCAGGTCGTTGTATGGCAGCTCGCCAAGCGACGCGCCGGTTGCGCTTCCACCAAGACTCGGGGCCAAATTCGCGGTGGAGGAAAGAAACCCTGGAAACAGAAAGGAACAGGAAGGGCTCGCGCCGGAACTAGTAGATCCCCATTATGGAATGGTGGTGGAACTATTTTTGGTCCTCATCCCAGATCATATGCGTTTTCGTTGCCCAAGAAGGTACGGAAATCAGCAATCAGGATGGTCTTAACCTCGAAGCTTCGCGAGGATAAACTGACAGTTCTGGACAAAATAGATATTGAAGCTCCTAAGACGAAGTTGTTTGCGCAAATGATGAAAAATCTTGGAGTTCAGGATCAAAAGACATTGTTTCTGATACCTGAAAAGAACTCCGACTTGACCAGAGCCTCGAGAAACCTGTTTAGAACTCTGGTGTTGCCCAGTGAAGGGATCAATGTGTATGACCTGCTCCGGTTTGACCGTCTGACCATACTGAAAGACGCTCTTCCAAGAATATCTGAGAGGCTGAGCTAATGTTTGAAGAATACAAAATCATCCGTCGGCCAGTAATCACGGAGAAGGGGTCTACTCTAAAAGAGGACAACAATCAGGTCATTTTTGAAGTGGACCGTAACTCGAACAAACCGGAAATTAGAAAGGCCGTAGAAAAGCTTTTTAAGGTAACAGTGCTGTCCGTGCAGACTCAAAATTTAAAAGGCAAGCCCAAAAGACTCGGCCGGTTCGTAGGACGGAGGAAGCACTGGAAAAAAGCCATAGTGACTCTCAAGCAGGGAGACAGGGTCGATTTCTTTGAAGGCGTTTAACAAACGCTGTTCAGGCCGTAAGTTAGCGGCGTAACAGTACAGTGAATCAAGATAAATTCGTAAGGATTTAGCTCATGGCAATTAAGAAATACAAACCAACCTCTCCAGGAATACGGTTTCAGACCGGCCATTCGTTCGAAGAGATTACAACTGACGAACCGTTGAAAGCGCTCGTCAGTGGCACAGTCAGAGGCAGTGGACGAAACAATAATGGTCGCATCACCGTACGTAGGAAGGGTGGCGGTCATAAGAAATTATTCCGTATTCTGGATTTTAAGAGAGGCAAGATCGACGTCCCCGGAGTAGTCGCTAGTGTGGAGTACGATCCGAACCGCAGCGCCAGAATAGCTCTGATCAATTATGCGGACGGCGCCAAAGCCTACATTCTCTGGCCTAACGGTTTGCAAGTGGGCGATTCCATTGTAGCCGGAGACAAGGCTGACATAAAGCCTGGTAATTGTATGCCACTGAAAAATATTCCGCTTGGAACCATGGTTCACAATGTGGAGATGAAAATTGGAAAGGGTGGCCAGATAATCAGGGCGGCAGGCACCTACGGACAACTTATGGCGAAAGAAAAAGGATACGTGCAGATCAAGCTTCCATCCGGGGAGGTACGCATGGTCCTGGATCGATGTCGAGCAACGGTTGGCCAGGTCGGAAACCTCGATCACGAAAAAGTATCTCTGGGGAAAGCGGGTCGCAGTCGTCACTTCGGTAATCGCCCAAAGGTTCGTGGAGTCGTCATGAATCCTGTGGACCATCCTCATGGTGGTGGAGAAGGTAAGACGTCCGGGGGGCGGCACCCGGTGACTCCATGGGGAGTCCCGACCAAGGGTTACAAGACGCGTGACGGCAAGAAACCATCGGACAAATTTATCGTTAAACGGAGGAAGTGATTCTCATGCCTCGTTCAGTCAGTAAAGGACCATTTGTGGATCAACATGTTCTGGATAAGGTTGTCCAGGCGAGGGACACTTCATCAAGAAAGGTCATTCAGACCTGGTCCCGAAGGTCAACAATTATTCCCGATATGGTAGGACTCACATTTGCCGTCCATAACGGTAAGAAGTTCATTCCTGTGTTCGTTACGGAGAATATGGTAGGTCATAAACTTGGCGAGTTTTCTCCTACCCGCACCTTTCACGGTCATGCTGGTGACAGAAAAGCCAAGAAAGGAAGAAAGTAATGGAATGGGTGTCGAGACTTTCGCACGCTCGTATATCGGCTCAAAAGGCCAGGTTGGTAGCGGATGTTGTGAGAGGTATGCCTGTAGGGACGGCTATAAGCACATTGCAATTTACGCCCAAGAAGGCGGCGGTAATTATATGTAAGGCAATACAGTCCGCTCTTGATAACGCTTCAAAATCCAGTGGCGTAAATGAGGACAACCTTTATATCAGTAGTATAATGGTCGATGAGGGGCCGACGGCCAAGAGATGGATGCCAAGGGCTATGGGTAGGGCTACCAGGATCCGGAAGCGCACGAGCCACATTTCTATAGCGTTGCAAGAGAAGTAAGTGGCTGTTACACGAACTCCCCGCGGACTTTACTTGATGAATTACTTCACAAAGGACGCGGTATCATAGATCACCCTCAGGAGGGTTATTTTGGGACAGAAAGTTCACCCTAACGGTTTTCGACTAGGCGTAACCAAGACTTGGGATTCGAGATGGTTTTCGCAAAAAGATTACGGTCCCTTTCTGATTGAAGACCTCAAGCTCAGGGAATTCGTAAAGAAGAAGCTATCACAGGCAAGTGTCGCCAAGATGGAAATTGAGAGAGCCGCTGGTAAAGTCAGGATGATAATACATACTGCCCGACCGGGTGTGGTCATCGGTCCTAAGGGAGTTGAAATCGAAAAACTGAGAAGAGAGATCCTAAAATTCACCAACAAGGACGTCATTGTTGATGTCAAGGAAATTCGGAAACCAGAAATTGACGCTCAGTTAGTCGCCGAAAATGTTGCTCAGCAACTCGAAAGACGAATAGCCTTTAGGCGGGCAATGAAAAAATCCGTTTCCAGCGCTCTGAAGTCGGGAGCCAAAGGCATACGAATAGCCACAGCGGGGCGTCTGGGCGGGGCCGAAATGGCTCGACGGGAATGGTATCGTGAAGGAAGAGTGCCACTACACACATTGAGGGCCGATATAGATTATGGATTCGCCAAAGCCACCACAACATACGGTGTGATCGGTGTCAAGGTCTGGATCTTTAAGGGCGAAATGATTAAAAGCTCAGCTGGAGAAAGATAAAATGCTTGCGCCCAAGAAAGTCAAATACAGAAAACAAATGAAGGGTCGCATGACGGGTCTGCCGCTTAGGGGAACTACCGTTTCCTTCGGAGAATTCGGATTAATGGCGACGGAACCTTCATGGGTTACCGCAAGACAGATCGAAGCAGGGCGTATCGCCATGACACGCCATGTAAAGAGAGGCGGGAAGATCTGGATTAGAGTTTTTCCGCACAAACCCATAACCAAGAAGCCCGCTGAGACCCGAATGGGAAAAGGTAAAGGCGCTCCGGAAGAATGGGTAGCGGTCGTTAAGCCTGGTGTAATTATGTATGAAATGGAAGGTGTTCCTGTTGAAATCGCCAAGGAAGCTTTTCGACTTGCAGCCAGGAAACTGCCGTTAAAAACTCGTTTTGTAATTCGTGAGGAGTTGACATGAAGCCCCGAGAGTTGCGGGATCTTTCAGTTGAAGAGTTGACCGCCAAGGAGAAAGAGTTTCGGGAAGAGGAGTTCAAGCTCCGATTCAAGAAGGCCACAGGTCAACTGGAAAAAAACGCTCGACTTGGCATTGCTCGGAAAGAAATAGCCAGGGTTAAAACTATAATTCGAGAAAAGAGGGGGTCTGAATGATTAGCTCCTCTAGTGAACGACATCAGCGCAAGGTTCGTACTGGAGTCGTGATCAGCGACAAAATGGATAAAACCGTGGTAGTAGAAGTCAGCCGCACGGTGCTTCATCCAGTTTATAAGAAATTCGTAAGACGCAGGAAGCGATTTATGGCTCATGACGAAGAAAATCGTTGCCGTATAGGGGACGAGGTTATGATCGTGGAAACTCGTCCATTGAGTCGTAACAAGAACTGGCGAGTTCAAAAGATCGTCAAGGAAGCGGCCCTGCCAGGAGGATCTGCATGATTCAGCAGCAAACTCGGATGGATGTCGCTGACAATTCCGGCGCTAAGGAATTATTCTGTGTGAAGGTTCTGGGTGGCACCCGGCGAAAATACGCCAGCGTGGGAGACGTGGTCATCGTATCCGTGAAGCAGGCCATACCTAATTCCAAGGTGAAGAAGGGTGAGGTTCACAAGGCGGTTGTGGTTCGGACCAAAAGGGCAGTTCGAAGACCTGATGGTTCGTACATTAGATTCGATGATAACTCCGCTGTGTTGATTAACAACCAGCTTGAACCTATTGGAACTCGAATTTTTGGCCCAGTTGCCCGGGAACTCAGGGCCAAGAAATTCATGAAGATTGTTTCTCTTGCTCCGGAGGTTCTTTAGACATGACAAAGATCAAGAAAGACGATCGAGTAAAAGTCCTCTCCGGGAAAAACGCCGGTCGTGAGGGCAAGGTTATTAAAGTTTTCAGTGATAAAGGCTCGGCTCTTGTCGAGAGAATCAACATGGTAATAAGACATACAAAAGCTGGCGGCGCAGCAGGGCAACAGGGCGGAAGGATTGAGAAAGAGGCCCCTATCAGGCTCTGCAAGCTAATGGTAGTATGTCCGAAATGTTCGAAACCTACTCGAATCGGCATTCGTTCTGTTGAGGGCAAATCCGCTCGGTTTTGCAAGAAATGCCTGGAACAGTTGGAAAACTAGAAGGAATTTTCTGATGGCGTCTCGACTGAAAGAGTATTATTTCAATACGGTAGTTGCGGCATTAAGGGAACAGTTTAAATATAAAAACGCCATGCAGGTCCCTGCCCTCAAAAAGATAGTTATCAACATGGGATTAGGTGAGGCGATTCAAAACGCGAAGATTCTGGATAGCGCACAACAGGAGTTGTCGGCAATATCCGGGCAGCGGCCTGTGATGAGAAAAGCCAGAAAGTCGATTGCGACATTTAAGCTTCGTGAAGGCATGACTATAGGATGCATGGTGACTCTACGAAGGGACCGCATGTTTCATTTTCTGGACAAGTTGATAAATGTCGCTCTTCCACGAGTTCGTGACTTCAGGGGCATCAATCCCAAGGGGTTCGACGGACGAGGCAATTTCTCAATGGGTATTAAGGAACAGATAATCTTTCCTGAAATTAATTACGATAAAATTGAGAAAATTCGTGGGATGAACATCACTATGGTTACCTCGGCGCAAAACGACGAGGAAGCCAAAAAGCTTCTGGAACATCTTGGAATGCCTTTCAGGAAATAGAAAAAGTCTCCTTGCAAGGAGGAAACGTGGCAAAGTTATCTATGATAGTAAAGGCCGGCAGGCCTCAGAAATTTTCGGTGAGAGCTTATAACCGCTGTCAGATTTGTGGTCGACCTAGAGCATATTATCGAAAGTTTCAGCTATGTCGTATATGCCTTCGGGAACAGGCCCTCAGGGGAACCCTTCCCGGTATGATTAAATCGAGTTGGTAGGGAGACTATCCATATGTGCATGACTGATCCAATTGCCGATATGCTGACACGAATCCGAAACGCCCGACAAGCGAGAAAGGATCAAGTGACCATCCCTGCGTCCAACCTTAAAATCGGTGTTGTCCAGATTTTGAAAGAGGAAGGCTACATAAAGAAATACAAGGTCATTCGGTCAGCCAAAAATAAACAGGGTGTACTGAAGTTGACTCTTAGGTTCGATGATGAAACTCTATGTACCATAGAGGGCTTGGCCAGGACATCTACGCCGGGCAGAAGGGTATATGTAGGAAAGAATCACAACCTGAAAAGCCATGGAGGCGTTGGAATTCTTATCTTGACCACTTCTCAGGGAGTCATGACTGACAAGGAAGCGCAACGCAGGGGAATTGGCGGCGAAGTGCTCTGCAGCGTCTGGTAGCCCTTTTGTTCAATAGGAGCGTAAGTAATGTCTAGAATAGGCAAGGCCCCAATACCAATTCCGAATGAAGTCAAAGTGAGCTTTGACGCTTCAATCGTTAGTGTTGAAGGACCAAAAGGATCCTTGAAACTGGACCTTTTGAACCTTGTTGGTTTGGAATTTGAGGAATCCGTGATTCAGGTGAAAGCTCTCGGAGCCGACAGAAAATCTAGGGCCATGCATGGATTGTTCCGCAGCTTGATAAACAATATGGTGACTGGAGTGACAGCCGGGTTTACAAAATCGCTTGAAATTGTCGGAGTTGGATACAAAGCTGAGGCTGATAAGCAAAACCTGACCTTGAACGTCGGTTATTCCAATCCGGTGCAAGTTCCGATACCTGATGGATTGAACGTAGAAGTTGAGAAGAACACAATCGTTCATGTGAGAGGAATTGATAAACAACAAGTTGGAGAGTTGGCGGCGAAGATCAGGCGGATACGGAAGCCCGAACCCTATCGTGGAAAAGGGATTCGGTATTTGGGTGAAGAAATTCGGCGTAAAGTCGGAAAAGCCGGCTCCAAGTAATGTTTCTCCAAGGTACTTAGGGAGTTGAAAAGGATCCGAAATGAGCAAGAATTCGGGAAAGATTGAAGCTAGAAAAAAAAGAACGAGACGTGTTCGGTCCCGGATTACGGGCAATTCCGAAAGACGTCGTCTGACTGTCTTCCGGTCAAATCGGAACATTTTTGCCCAAATAGTGGACGATGAAGCCGGAGTGACTTTAGTTCAGGCGTCTACTCTGGACAAAGGTTTCAGGCGACAAGCTGGACAACCTTTCAATAGGGCCCTAGCCCGAGAGGTTGGAAAACGGATCGCTTCAAGAGCGTTAGAGTTGAACATAGGTAAGGTCGTGTTGGACCGTGGGCCGTACCTTTATCATGGCAAGGTCAAGGCGCTTGCAGATGGCGCCCGAGAAGCTGGACTAGAGTTCTAAATTTGGTTGAAGGAGGAATCGCCCGTTGCTGAGTAGATCAGAGATGTCTACCGAAGGCGAACTTAAGGACCGAGTGGTTCATTTAAGTCGCGTCGCCAAAGTCGTTAAAGGCGGAAGAAGATTTTCTTTTAGCGCTGTTGTCGTCGTTGGCGATGGTCAGGGCCGCGTAGGGTTCGGCTTGGGCAAAGCGAATGAAGTTCCCGAGGCTATTCGCAAAGGTGTTGAGCGAGCCAAAGCGTATTTGATAGACGTGCCAATAGTTAACGGCACAGTGCCTCATGAAATCATAGGGGAATATGGAGCCGCCAAAGTCTTGCTTAAACCTGCGGGCTCCGGAACCGGTGTAATTGCCGGAGGCGCAGTAAGGGCAGTTATGGAGGCTGTGGGAATACGTGATATATTGACCAAGTGCATTGGAACCAACAATCCCCATAATGTCGTCAAGGCTACCTTTGAAGGCTTGAAAGGCCTCCGAACTCCTCTTCAGATTGCGAAGAGGCTTGGAAAGGGACAGCCAAATGACGAAAATGAATCAGGAGAGGAGTACTTAAGGAATGCTTAAAGTTACCCTCAAGAAGAGCAAGATAAAGTCGTCAAAGAGACAAAAAGAAACTGTCCGAGGGTTAGGATTGACCAGGATAAATTCATTCAGAATTCTTGAAGACACTCCTGCAATCCGGGGCATGGCCGATAAGGTGGCTCACCTTATTCAACTCGAAGAGATTGATCAATAACACAAATTAGGCCAGAACGGAGCTACTTATGAATTTGTCAAATTTGGAACGACCACCGAAAGTGGGCAAGCGAAAACGCTTGGGTCGAGGAGAGTCTTCGGGTCTGGGCAAGACTTGCGGTAAAGGTCACAAAGGCCAGAAGTCGCGGTCCGGCGGTAAGGTTGGTCGAGGGTTTGAAGGTGGCCAAATGCCATTACAAAGGCGTTTGCCGAAAAAAGGATTTACTAATATTTTCAGGACAGAATACAATATAGTTTCTCTTGAGACCATCGCCAAACTTAATCCCCTGGAACCGATTACCAGCGAGTTGTTGCGAGAAAGAAATATTGTCAAACGTGTAGGCCCAGTTAAACTCCTGTCTGATGGAGAAGTTACTACGGCTTACACGATAAGACTCGAAGCGGTTAGCGAAAAAGCCCGGAATAAGATTCAGGCTGCTGGTGGGATTGTTGAGTAATAACATGCATTGGGCTTTTGTCCGTTGTCATTTCGTTAGAATTGATTTGATGCGGTATTTTTTAGGAGACCTGTTTTGATAGGTTCCATTGCCAACATAGCCAAGATCCCAGAGTTAAAGCGTAGAGTTCTCTTTACGTTGCTTATGCTTCTTGTGTATCGACTGGGTGTGCATGTTCCGACTCCCGGAATCAACACCGCAGCCTTGCAGGAGTTTTTTTCTCGCTACCAACAGACGCTGTTTGGCGTTATCGACATGTTTACCGGTGGCGCTCTTGAAAACTTCTCAGTGTTTTCCCTGGGCATAATGCCCTATATTAGCGCATCGATCATTTTACAACTCCTGACGGTAGTAGTACCCCACCTTGAAAGGCTATCGAAGGAAGGTGAAGCGGGACGAAAGAAAATTACTCAATATACCCGATATGGCACTGTCGTGCTTTCACTTATCCAGAGCATGGGTATAAGCATAGGGCTTGCTGGAAGCGAAAATCTCGTTTATATGCCTAAATTGCCGTTTGTACTTTTGTCCATGGTTACACTAACAGCCGGAACTGCCTTCATAATGTGGATTGGTGAACAGATCACTGAAAGGGGAATTGGCAACGGGATTTCGCTAATAATCTTTGCTGGAATCGTGGCCAGAATGCCGTCGGCGCTAGGCAGCACCATTCAACTTGTTCAGACTGGAGATCTTGGCTTCTTGATATTGCTATTATTGATAGCCATCATGATTACAGTCATAGCCGTTATAGTATTTGTGGAAAGAGGACAGCGGCGAATTCCTGTACAATACGCGAAGAGGGTTGTCGGTCGGCGCATTTACGGAGGGCAGAGCACGCATCTTCCCTTGAAGGTCAATACGGCGGGAGTTATACCACCAATTTTTGCGTCTTCCCTCATCATTTTTCCAGCTACGGTGGCTCAATTTCTGGACGTTCCAATTGTAACATCAATCACCAACTGGCTTCGTCCTGGAACGGTCGTTTATGAGGCTGTCTACGTAGCATTGATAGTTTTCTTCTGTTACTTCTACACGGCGGTTACGTTTAACCCCGTTGATGTGGCCGATAACATGAAGAAATATGGTGGATACATTCCCGGGATAAGACCTGGGAAGAGGACAGCTCAATATATTGACAAGGTTCTTACAAGAATTACCTTAGGTGGAGCAATTTACATATCGGTAGTGTGTGTACTGCCCTCTCTTTTAATCAGTCGATTCAACGCTCCCTTCTACTTCGGCGGCACGTCTTTACTTATTGTAGTCGGGGTAGCGCTGGACACTCTTTCTCAGATCGAAACACATTTGATACAGAGGCATTACGAAGGTTTTATTCGTACTGGACGAATTAAGGGAAGACGCTAGTTAACATTACAGGTTAAGGAGTGAAAGATGAGGATCATACTTTTGGGAGGACCCGGTTCCGGTAAAGGCACTCAGGCGAAGATGCTGGTAGAAAAGCTCGCAATTCCACAAATTTCCACGGGTGACATATTTAGAGCCGCTCTAAAAGAAGGCACACCTATGGGGATGAAAGCCAAGACCTATATGGACAAGGGCGAACTTGTGCCGGATGATGTAGTGATTGGCGTTGTTGAAGAAAGACTCTCCAAGCCTGATCTGGACAAAGGTTACATGCTGGATGGATTTCCCAGAACATTGGCTCAAGCCAAAGCCCTTGACAGCATTCTGGAGGCTCAGGGCAAATCTATTTCCCATGCAGTCCTTGTTGATGTTCCTGACGAAGAACTTGTCAAAAGACTCTCTGGAAGAAGAACCTGTCGTAATTCGGCCTGTGGAGCCATGTTTCACGTCATGTTCAATGCTCCTAAAAAGATGGAATATGTGATGTGTGTGGCTCTGAGCTTTATCAGAGAGATGACGACAATGAGACAACGATCAGAGAGAGACTGGACGTCTACAATAAACAGACATCGCCTCTTATTGAATACTATGCGGCCAAAGGGCTGTTAAGAAAAGTTGCAGGCGTTGGTCCCATCGAAGAGATTTTCAGCCGGATTGAAAAGGCCATAGACTGAATTGGTTTTTTCCGGCAGAGGAAAAGGAGGCGCTCATGAAAGTGAGGGCATCAGTTAAGCGAATTTGCGACAAGTGCAAAATCATCAAACGTAAAGGTATTGTAAGAGTAATCTGCGAAAATCCGAAACATAAGCAGAGACAGGGATAAGCTCTGTAATAGCAAGGCGTTAACGCCTGGAGGAATACTGTGGCGCGTATTGCGGGGATCGACCTTCCCAAAAACAAACGTATGGAAATTGCTCTGACCTACATATATGGAATTGGTCGAGCTACTGCTTTGAAGATCTTAGAAGAATCCGGCATTGAACCTGGTATGAATTCCGATAGACTGACCGAGGTCGATGTCGCGAAGATTCGTGAAGCCATTGATCGCTCATACAAAGTTGAAGGTGATCTGCGTCGAGATATCAGTATGAACATCAAGAGGCTTATGGATCTCGGGTGTTACCGTGGACTCCGTCATCGTAGGGGACTGCCTGTAAGAGGACAGAGGACGCATACCAATGCGAGAACCAGAAAAGGTCCCCGCAAAATGCAGATTGGAAAAAAGAAGTAGCGCTGTCTGATTGAACAGTTAGCCTACTGACAAGTTTCATGCGGCCAAAAGAAACAACGCTTCTGTTTGCCATTATGTTATCGTAACGGAGAAATCAATGCCGAGAAGGCGTATAATCAAGAAGAAAAAAGAACGTCGAAATGTTCCCCGGGGAGTCGCTCACATTCAGTCGACCTTCAACAATACCATTGTAACCATTACTGATCCGGAAGGTAACGTAATTGCCTGGTCTTCAGCCGGAACCCAGGGATTCAAGGGGTCCAGGAAATCGACTCCATTTGCGGCCCAACTTGCAGCTGAGGACGCGGCCCGTAAGGCTATGGAAAATGGTATGCGAATAGTGGAGGTCCTTATTAATGGTCCGGGCGCCGGGCGGGAAGCGGCTTTAAGGTCCCTCCAGTCGGCAGGTTTCCAGATCAGTTTAATCAAAGATGTTACACCAATACCACACAACGGCTGCAGGCCTCCGAAAAGAAGACGGGTTTAGTGTGGTCTTTAGGGATCTTTGTCCTCAGGTAAAGGAGTCTTAGCTTGGCGCGTTATCGAGATTCAGTTTGTAGATTCTGTCGTCGTGAAACAACCAAATTGTTTCTTAAGGGAGACAGGTGTTATTCAGACAAATGCTCTGTTGAGAGACGTAATTATCCTCCCGGGCAGCACGGGCAGGGTCGGTCTAAGTATACAGACTACGGGGTCCAACTCAGAGAAAAACAAAAAGTTCGACGCATCTATGGGTTACTTGAAAAACAGTTTAGAAATTATGCTCACCTAGCTGAGCAGCGTCGAGGCGTCACAGGCGAAAATCTGCTGCTATTGCTTGAATCTCGGTTGGACAACATTGTCTACCGAATGGGATTTGCTTCTTCAAGATCCGAGGCCCGTCAGCTCATAAATCATGGACACTTTCTAGTCAATGGAAGAAAGGTGGATATCCCTTCTTATCTCACCAAACCGGGAATGGTAATTGAAGTCAAAGAAAAGAGTAAAAAACTGAAGGGTATCGAAGATTCCATGTCCGCAGTAGGACGCAGACCTGTTCCTCAATGGCTCGAAGTAGAGCCTGAAAATTTTAAAGGAATCATTAAAGGTGTTCCCACCCGCGAGGAATTACCACCAACGATCAGAGAACAACTCATCGTTGAATTTTATTCGAAATAGCGGTGTTGTGATAATTGAATATTGTTACATGTGTAGGATACGCCGTTTGCATGGGAATATGGCATACGGAAACGGCTTTTTACTCTGCCCCGTCCTGGCCTGCTTAATCCAAACGGCCCATAAAGGGTCCTACCAGAGACTGCGCAGACTACGAGAGGAAAGCCATGAGTGATACAGGGCAAACCCTGATGACCCGCCCCTGGACTAATCTTGATCCTGCCCGGTTAGAGGTCGATGGGGATGATACGAATGAATACGGAAAGTATGTTATCGGGCCTCTGGAACGAGGATTTGGCATAACACTCGGTAATTCGTTGAGGAGAGTGTTGTTATCTTCTCTGCCTGGAGCAGCGATAACCAAAACCAAAATAGAAAGCGTACTGCATGAATTTTCGACCGTTCCGGGCGTAAAAGAAGATGTGACCGATTTATTGCTAAACCTCAAACAGGTTAACCTGAAGATGTTTACCGACGGTCCTGAAAAGATCAAACTGGAAGCAGTGGGAGAGCGTGAAGTCCTTGCTGGAGATATTCAGACCACTCACGCTGTCGAGATAATAAATCCAGATCTCGTTCTAGCCACATTATCCAAGGAGGGGCGTCTTTCTATGGAACTCACCGTTGAGTGGGGTAAAGGGTACGCTCCTGCGGAAGAAACTGAGGACGAGATCGGCACGTTAGCTCTGGATGCGGTGTTTTCTCCCATTAGAAAGGTAAGTTACAAGGTTACCGATACTCGTGTTGGTCAAAGAACGGATTACGATAAACTGACCATGGAAATCTGGACTAATGGAGCAGTGACTCCGAAGGAAGCCCTCCATAAGGCGGCTTCTATCCTTCGGGACCAGTTTAAGGTTTTTCTGTTGAACCCGGACATTGAAGAACCGGTTATTAAGGAAGATAAACCACAGGCAGAACCCCAGATAAATGAAAATCTTCACAGAAGTGTCGCAGAATTGGAGCTAAGCGTTAGATCAGCAAATTGTCTCAAGAATGCTGACATTCGTTACATTGGTGAGCTTGTTCAAAAAACAGAACAGGAAATGCTCAAGACAAAGAATTTCGGGCGGAAGTCGCTCAATGAAATAAAAGAAATTCTGTCCGATATGGGGCTCCAGCTTGGTCTTATCGTGCCATCTTTCCCGTCAAGGGAAGAACTCGATAACATGAGAAAAGAAAGAGAAAACGCCATAAGCGAATGATTTGGAGATAATTTCTATGAGACATCGAAAAGCCCGCTATAAACTAGGCATGAATACTTCCCATCGCGTTGCGATGCTCCGCAACATGGTGACCTCACTCTTTGAGCATGAATCAATAGTGACTACAGACGCACGCGCTAAGGCCTTGCGGACTCTTGCAGATAAAATGATCACACTGGGAAAACGTGGCGATCTACATGCCCGTAGGCAGGCTCTCAGCGTCATAAGATCTAAGGACGTTACCCAGAGTTTGTTTAATGATATAGCTCCCAGGTTTGCTGAACGTACTGGTGGATACACGAGAGTCATAAAGAAGGGCTTTCGTGCCGGTGATGGGGCCTCCATGTCAATCATCGAGTTGGTAGACAGAAAGCCCAAGGATTTGAGCGAGTCTTCCTCAAAAAGTGGAATTACCGCAAAAGCAAAGGGTTTGAAAGAAAAACTTCTGGACAAGATTAAGGCTAACTAATGAAGGACTCAGAAACCTGAGACTCCATGTCTATTACATGATTGAAGCCGAGAACCATTCTCGGCTTTTCTATTTTTATAGAATAATATCCGTAGAAACATAGAATGACTTCTAGCCAATGATTAGTCTAGAGAACGTTTATTTTCAATATGGGCAATATCCGCCGGTCTTTTCCGGGCTCAATTTGGAGATCCGTGATTCATCCTGGACTGTTATATCTGGTCCTGACGGCTCCGGAAAAACCACCTTGGGCAAATTGATCAAGGGTCTCCTGAAGCCACAATCCGGGTTAGTCACAATCAAGCCGGCTGAAGAAATTGAAATCATGCGCATCGGTTATATCGGTGGAGATTGTTCTACATCTATTATCGGCATTACGGTTGTTGACGATATATGCTTCGGGATGGAGAATATCCGGATCACTCAAACCGAAATGCAAGACAGGCTTAGTAAAGTTATATCAGCGGTAGGACTCAAAGGTTATGAAAACAGGCTTACCCAAAACCTGTCAGGCGGTGAAAGGCAAAAAGTGGCCTTGGCTGGTGTTTTGGCGATGAACGCCAAAATACTGATCCTGGATGAAGCATTTTCTATGTTGGATCGGATTTCTCGCAAAAGCTTGCGATTGCTAGTTCAGAATTTAAAAGAACAGCTACAATTAACGGTAGTTGAAATAACCAACCAGTCTACCGACATTGTGACAGCGGACATGATAGTATTTCTGGGATACGAAGGGGCAGTGCAGTTTCAGGGAACTATTGAAAAGTTCCTGTCCTGGGAAACGGCCCAAGGGTGGATTGCGCCTCAGGGCGGTATAAACGCGCTCTTGGGCATGTTTCCTTCAGACTTGATTGGTCAGGTTCGGCAAGTTGTAGATAAATTAAATGTGAGCTAGCTGCGACGAGACTTTACCGGTAGACAATTGAGAGTTCTTTGCAGATTTGAATCTGAATCAACATTTTGCGGTTATGCTTGGGCCGGAATTAAGAATTAAGAGCCCAGTTGATGGTGTTTGTGTGTTGCGTGTGTGGAAGCGAATCAGCATAATGCCAAGGTGTTCAAGGTGTAGAGTTTTTAGGTTGATCTTAAGACAAGCATAAGGTATGGTTAATTTAAATAAGGAATTCATTGAATAGCTTAATCAACTAACATTTGGAATATTAAGGATTATTAAATGCCATGGACTTTAAACCTATGCTTTACCTGAAGATTGGTTTAATCGTTGGGTTTGTTCTTTTAACCATTATGTATCTCCAGGAGCAGGGAAACCTTCAAAAAACGCTATTCAGCTTAAAATAAGCCAGTTAAAACAGGACAACGAGAGTATGGAAAAGGAAATCCATCAATTCGAACAAAAAATTTCCAAGCTGCGCTCTGACCCAAAAACAGTCGAAAAGGTCGCAAAACGCAAACTTGGGATG
>FUWD013024553.1_pt1 | contig 14903 bp, 17 predicted proteins | sample 1063281 | NCBI WGS metagenome assembly FUWD01 (sample SAMEA79048168, study PRJEB19326) | metagenome | biome: marine | reverse complement strand
TGATTTTAATATTTTATTATTATATAAATTATATTTAAACGCATTATATACAATATAAGGTTGGTCGTAACAACTAAATATATGTGGTCTTGAGATTATATCTTTATTAATGTTATTAAACAACTCTTTAATTTTTTCACAATTATTAAATAATAATATACCACTTGTAAAAGCAACTTTATTATTATAATTCTTTAGTTCATTTCCAAATAATATATTACCCCAATCATCAGATGGACAATTAATAACACCTTCTTCTAAAACATATAAAATATCTTCTTTTATAAGATTAAATATATTATTAATATCACCTTTTATTAAAATATCAGTATCTAAATAAAGTATTTTATTATAATTTTTAATAGTTTTTAAATTAAATAAATCTAATCGTGATTTACAGGCTTTATCTATATTATTGTATGTATCATTAATTTCAAATATTATTTTATTATTATATAAATGACTTTTTTTATGATATTCATAAAAGGAGTAGATGTATATATCAATATATTAGTATTATTATCAAGCTTACCATATATTAGTATACTTTCTAATAATAAATAAAACATATTAATATAATTTTATTATTAAAAACACAAATAAATATACAATTCATCATTATTATTAATATATATTATTTTTTTAATATATTTAATATTATAAGTATAACAATTGGTAGTAAAATATTAAATATATTATATAAATCTTTAATATTAATATTTTTTATATATTTCTTTAAAATAATTAAGTCCAATTAATGAATATAATATTAGACCTGTTATAAATGTAGGGAATTGCCATGAACGATTAAATATAGATAATATTCCTAATATACCAATTGAAATATAAGAAAATCCAAAATCTCTTATAATATTAGGTTGATTACAATAAGATTTATAAACTTTTTTTATATAAAATAATGGATATATAACTTTTTTAATTCCTATTAAAAATAATCGAATACCAATTGTCCAAAATAAAAACCATTTATACCAAATATTATAATCATCAAATTTGTTATTACTTGTTTTTATATCAATAATAGCTGTTATTATTGGAAATAATGTACAAGTTAATAGTAAAAATAAATTATAATTCATATATAAATATAAATATATTAATATGAAATTAATATATTAAATTATTCAATAATTTAAAATAATATAAGTATATTATTATTAATATACTTATTGTTTAATGTTATTTGTACACTGACAATAAGAGCCATTGTATTCAGGACAATATTTATAGTTACATATATTACATTTATATTTGTTATATATTAATATATTATGTTTTTGTAATTTGTGTTTTAGTAACATATTATTATCAAAATTATAATCAGAATTATTATTAGAATTATTATTATAATAATTCTTAGAATTAGATTTATTCTTATTAATATTTTGATATTTAATTATATCATTATAATAATACGGACTATATAAATCATCTTTATAATTTAATAATAAAAATACTAATATTATTATTATAATTATACATATAAATAATTGTATTTTTTTCATTATATATTAGATAATGATTTTATATTTATATCTAACATATTAAACCTTAAAAATATAAGATATTATTAAATAAGTTTTCTGATAAACTTAAAAGAATAATCAAAAATGCTTATGTACTATAATGATAATAATATTAATATTAATATTATAATTATACTTATAAATAATTTAAATAAATTAAATAATTTTAATTTTGTCATTATATATAAGATAATAAAATTATATTTATATCTAATATATTAAACCATATAATTTATTATTAAATAAACATTTAAAAATAATAGATATATTTGTATAATAAAAACTTAAAAAATAATAGATATTATTATATAATGGAAGTAATAAAAAGAAATGGTATATTGCAAGAAGTATCTTTTGATAAAATTAAAAGAAGAATCAAAGATGCTTCTGCTAATTTAATGAATATTGATCCTATAATGATATCTCAGAAAGTTATAATACAATTATATACAGGAGTATCTACATCAGAATTAGATGAACTTGCATCTCAAATTGCGTCCTCCTTGGTTACTTTAGAGCCAGACTATGGTATATTGGCTACTAATATTATTATATCTAATAATCATAAAAATACATTAGATATTTTTTCTGATAAAATTAATTTGTTATATAATAATACAGATAATGACAATATACATAATCCATTAGTATCTAAAATGGTATATGATGTTGTAAATGAAAATAAAGATTTTTTTAACAATTTAATAGATTATAAGAAAGATTATGATTTTAATTACTTTGGATTTAAAACATTAGAAAAGGCGTATTTATTTAGAATTGATAATAAAGTTGTAGAGAGAATTCAAGATATGATATTAAGAGTATCAATTGGATTACATGACGATGATTTAAAATCAATCCAAGAATCATATGAAAGTATATCAAATAAATATTTTATACATGCAACCCCAACTTTATTTCATGCGGGAACTCCTCATCCTCAATTATTATCATGTTTTTTATTAGGTACCCATGATTCTGTTGATGGTATATATAAAACAATTAGTGATTGTGTTAAAATACAAAAAGGAGCAGGGGGTATTGGTATTCATGTATCTAATATTAGAAGTAAAAATACATTAATTCGGTCAACAAATGGTAAAGCAAATGGTATTATTCCAATGTTAAGAGTTTATAATGAAATAACGAGACATATAAATCAATGTTTTGAAAAAAATACAATTGTTTATACAAAAGATGGTCCTAAAAAAATATCAAATATTATTATTAATGATGAAGTAGTAACATATAATGGTGAATATAAAAAAGTTAAAGATATTTTTCTAAATAAAAAGAAGGACATAGATATATATCATTTTACTACTTTATTTTCATTTAATAGTGTTAAATGTACAGGTGAACATCAAATATGTATATTAGAAAATAATGATATTGATATATTCAAACATAAAGATTTAATTATAGATAATTTAAATAAAAAATTAATAAAACCAATATATAAATCTGCGAATGTTATTAAACCAACAGACTTAGTATGTTATCCTATACCACAAGACACATTAATTAATAATATTGATGATGATTTTTGTATATTTTATGGTATAATATTAAGTAATGGTAATTATATAAACAATAGTATTATTCTAAATTTTAATAACAAGCATGGAAAATATGAGGAATTAAACACATTTATATTATATTTTATTAATAAATATATTAATGATTTTATTTATAATTATAAACATGATGAATTATTTCATGGTTCTACTTATTATATAAGAGTCAAACCTACATTTCCAATTTCATCAGATGATATATATATTAATAAGATTATCAAAAATAATAAAAAAGAAATATCTACTAAATATTTAAAATTATCAAATAAAAAATTATTATTAATTATCAAAGGATTATTTTATAATAAGCAAATTTTAATAGACAATGAATATATTGGTATTAAGGCATTTAATGAGGAAATAAACGAAGGTATTAGATATATTTTATTAAAAAATAATACAATATCATATATTTCATCTTTTAATTCTATTTCAAATTTATATTTGAGATATACTCCTGAAGTTCATGGTGTATTAAATATCCATTTAAATGCTATAACAAATAATAGTACATGTAATTACTTTATTAATAATAATACCATATATACTGGATTAAAGAATATTCATACTACAAAATTTTCAGGAGATGTATATGATTTGTCTATTGAAGATAATCATAATTATCTTACTCATATGGGACTTGTTCATAATAGTGGAAAAAGGAATGGTTCTATTGCTGTTTATTTAGAACCACATCACCCAGAAATAATGGATTTCTTACAATTAAGAAAAAATCATGGGAATGAACATGAAAGAGCAAGAGATTTATTTTTAGGTTTATGGATATCTGATTATTTTATGGTTAAAGTTAAAAATGACGAAGATTGGTATCTATTAGATCCAGAAGAATGTCCTGGATTATCTGATGTATATGGTGATGAATATGTTAAATTATATTTATTTTATGTTAATAATAAAAAATATAAAAAATGTATAAAAGCACGTTTAATTTGGAATGCTATTCTAACATCACAAATTGAAACAGGAACACCGTATATGTTATATAAAGATCATGTTAATAAAAAATCAAATCAACAAAATCTTGGTACTATTAAATCAAGTAATTTATGTGCTGAGATTGTTGAATATAGCGATGATAAAGAATACGCATGTTGTACCTTAGCAAGTGTTGCTTTACCAACATTTGTAAAAAATAAAGAATTTGATTTTTCAAAATTAATTCAAATTGTAAAAATAATAGTTAATAATTTAAATAAAATTATTGATAAAAATAATTATCCTGTTATAGAAACTGAAGTTTCAAATAAAAGACATAGACCATTAGGACTAGGAGTACAAGGTTTAGCTGATGTATTTGCAATGTTTAAAGTACCATTTACAAGCGATGAAGCTAAAAAATTAAATATTGAAATATTTGAATGTTTATATTATGCCAGTTTGTTAACTTCATATGAATTGGCAAAAAAAAGAGAAAATATTATTATGAAATATAAAAAAGATATTTATAATTTTACATTAATTTTCGATAATTATATAGAATCTAATTGTATTCAAAATATTGATAATTATAAATATGATTATGAATCTAAAGTAAAATATAATAATTTTAAATATGATTATGAATCTAAAGTAAAATATAAAGTAAATAAGTATTCAAATGAATATATAACGTTCTTTTATCAGAATTCTGATTATATAGATAATGAAGATTGTAAACAAAAAATTAATGAATTATATAAAACATATAATATAAATTATTTGAATGATAAAGATTTAAATAAAACCGAGTTTATTGGTGCTTATGATACATTTAAAAATAGTCCGTTATATAATGGTAAATTTCAATTCGATTTATGGAATATTAAACCATCTGATAAATATAATTGGGACGAGTTAAGAGATAATATACAAAAAACTGGTATAAGAAATAGTCTTTTAATTGCAATAATGCCAACAGCATCAACATCACAAATATTGGGATTTAATGAGTGTATAGAACCATTTGTTAATAATATATACACAAGAAGAACACTGGCTGGTGATTTTATTATAATTAATAAATATTTAATTAATGATTTAAAAGAGATAAATTTATGGTCTGAAGATATTAAAAACAAAATTATATCATGCAATGGTTCTATACAAAATATTGATATTATCCCTGATAATATTAAAGAATTATATAAAACTGCCTGGGAAATGAAACAAAAACATATTATCCAATTATCAATAGATAGAGGTCCATATGTTTGTCAAACTCAAAGTTTAAATTTATTTTTTAAAGAACCAACTATTAATATATTAACAGGAGCATATTTCTTTGGATGGGAAAATGGATTAAAAACAAATTCCTATTATATAAGAAGTCAACCAAATGCTCAAACACAACAGTTTACAATTGATCCTAAATTAACAATTGATGAAAAAAAAAGTATGTTCTATAGCTAATCCCGAATCTTGTGAATATTGTTCAGCATAAATATACATAAAATTAACTATATTATTATAAATCAACGTGAAAAAATTATTAATTTATATATAAAAATATATAAATTAATTTAAGATAGTTTGATATAAATCAACGTGAAAAAAATTATTAATTTTATTATAAATCTGTAATTAATATTTTATTTTATAAATTATATACATATTATACATAATATACATATTATACATATTATACATATTATACATATTAACTAATACTATTTTCTAATAGAAATTTTAATAAAATTATGATGCGATTGATTCTTCTTCTTCATCGTCTTCTTCTTCATCTTCTTCTTCTTCTTCTTCTTCATCGTCGTCGTCGTCTTGTTTTTCTGTATCACTGTCAACTGCTTTAGTTTCAGTTTTTGGTGTACTTTCCGTTGTAGCATCATCTTCTTCAGAAAATGCAAAATCGGTGGGTTTTCCAATAATATTACTGGGGTCAACTAAAAGTTGGACGACTTTCCAAGAAATGCCAAATTTACCACCAAGAAACCAAATTCTTGGTTGGATAATAGCTTTAACAAAGCTACGTTTAGGTACTTTAGTTTGAAGGTCTTCGAAAGTTTCGATATTAATTTTTGTTCTATTTTTCAAATAAATATCAACAGAGGGTACATCTTCATTATCATAATCTTTCATGATTTTAGGTGTTAGTTTAGGGGGATATTCATCTCCATTTTCATCGGTTTTAATCTTTACAGTTTTTGAATAAAGAGCATTAACAATACCTCGTTGAGATTCATCATACACTTCTCCAAAAATTTGTTTAGAATTTTTAATACCGAATTCAATCATAAATTTATCCAATCCTTTCATGTTTTCAATATAGTCGTTCATATCTGTGGTTTCTTTTTCAGAATTTTTATTCTTTACCATTGAAGATAGATTAATTGACCAATCAAATTTTCCAGTATTGCCTTTTTCAAATGAACTGACGCCAAAAGGCGCAGACATATAAGGTGTTTCTGAATATACTACTTTATTATCGTGCAAAAGCAACGCTTCTAATCTATCTCCTTTTTTTCTCAAAGTTGTTGTTGAAAGTTTGGTTGAGTTAAAATTTCCTGGTTTAATTACTGATTTACGTGACATTATGTTATACTTATATATAATAGTATATCTTTAATTGATATTTAATTCAATTTTTTTTATATTATTAATTTAAAAAAAATGAATATTATAAATATATATAATAAATTATTATATTATTATAATGAATATTAATGATTTTAACTGTATAAATATTAAAAACAATAAAACAACTGACAAACAATGTAATCATAAAAAAAAATATGGAGATTTTTGTGGTATACACAATAGATGTAAAAAAAAAATAATATATAAGTACATATCAATAGACACTATACAACCTAATATAAAACCATCTAATAAGAAATTAGATGCTAAAAAATTAGATAATGATTATTATACATTTGGTAATATTATTAAAAACAATAACAACGTTGTTGGTAATAATGATAATTATATAGATATTGATAAACTAACTATAAAAAAATTAATAAATACAGTTAATAAATTTTATATTACATTAAATGACACACGTAACATAAAACTATATATATGGAATAAATTATATTTATTTTGTACTAATATTATATATTTTACACAATTTGAAACAAATATAATTAAGATTCAATCACATATTAGAAAGAAATTAATATATAATAGATTAAATACTATAAATGAATTTGATTTACTAACATGTGAGAATGCATTTGAAACTACCGGTAATCATTATTTTTATATTATAGATGATATAAATAAAAAATATTGGTTTGATATATCAACGTTTAATAAATTAATAGATGATTGTCTAAATAATCCATATTCAACAAATTTAATTGATACAAAAACAAAGAAAAGATTTCTGAAAATGTTAAATTATTATGACAAATTTAAGAATAATAAATTAAATACTAGTATTATAGCACCAAAATTATCAATCGACCAAGAATTTAGAGATCTGGCATTAAGAACTTTTCAAAAAATAAATAAATTAGATAATTATGCTGATTTTCAATGGTTTTTAAATTTAAATTTGAACTCTTTGCATAATTTCTATAAAATAATAGAAGATATTTGGAATTGGAGGTCTCAACTAACACCCCTCGTTCAAAATAGAATAACAAATAATACTAAAGTATTTGGAGTATCTAATATAATTATTTTTAAAATAACAGATAAAAGATATTTGCAAAATTTATTATTAGATGATTTTAATATATTAATTGATTCTGCTATAGATATTTCAGATAAAAAATTAGGAGCTATGTATATATTAATAGCATTGTCAGAAGTATCATATGAAGCATCATGTGGATTGCCACAATATGCTCAAAGCAATTTTATGTAAAATTTAATTATATAAATTAATATATTTATACATTAATCTGTATAATATTAATTTGAATATCTAATACCACTCATACCACCCATTATTTTTAATATATTATAATTTGTTGCAAATACTTGTAATATAGGATTTTTAATACCAGGTTTTATTTTTAGATCTAATATAGCACTATCTATTTGACTAAAATTTAAAGAACCAGATGGTTGTAATTCTTCTGGACAAAATCCAAATGTATAATTATAAATAAAATTTTTAGTAGGAACATTAGTATGTCTTTGATATGGTTCTACTATTCTAAAATATTTTGCTTGTCTTCTCGACATTCTATCAACACCATCTAATATTAATTTAGCAGATTCCATTGGGTCATTATTATTAAATGAAAAATTAAACCATTGATTTCCTCCATTATTTGTTTTTTCAAGAACCAATGATGATTGAATTACCCAAATTAATTCTTTAATCGGATGATTAAAATCTAAATCTATTAAATTTGTATCAAAATGCCCAGATTCTCTAATTACATTTTTATTTTTTGTATTTTGTAATAACTTATTAGTAGTTGGTTTTAAATTATCTATTTCTGGTATAGGTATACATTCCTTAAAATTATCATCACATACTTCTACTTTACTACCAGATAAGGAAACAGCATTAAATTGTATTTGTTCAATTAAATATTCATGTGTTTTTTGAGAAAAATATCGTCTTTCATCGTCGTCCAGAAATATATAATTTACTAATAAATAACATTCTTCTATTTTTAAATTTATTTTATTTAAATCTAATTCATCCAATTTCAATTCAGTTATACATAATTCTCTCAATTCTCTAATTCCTAAATTTATAACAACATGCTGGTATTGTAACGCAATTAAAGGTAATGCTAATCCTTTATTTTTACAAAACCAAAAATTTAATGGAATATATAGATCAAATGTATTATCTGTATCTATATCAATATTTTTACCAATCATTTCATTATAAGCATCTTCTTTTGATTTATTTATTGTTAATTCTCCCCAAATTTCCATCCATATTCCATATTGTCTGTCTATTAATGTACCACCAATTTCAATATCAATATATTTTATTAATGCATGTCCAATTGAATTTGTCCATTTAATTTTTTGTTTAATTAGTTCTTTATTTATTTTCGGTAATTTTATATAAAGAAATATATTAGAAATTAGATCTCCTATTCTATCTAATTGACAATAAACAACTTTACCAAAATCTGTATTACCTGTAAATAATTGTTCTATACATTCTATTGAAAAATTAGTATGTCTTTTATATACTTCTACGAAAAAAGTAACTTGAGGATTCCCTATTAAATATATATCTTGTGCACCAATTGCTGCTAATTGAATTAAACCACCTGTCATTAATAAATAATTATATATTTATATATTTTATATATTTTAAATAATTTATTATAAAATTATTTAAAATTATTTAGTTATTAAAAATATTCATGCCATTTCAGTATTTCTTGTAAAAGAAAATTTCAATGGAATATAAACATTTTATTTGGATTATCATCTTTTTTTGGAATATTAATTATTAATTTATCTGTCATTCTAATACTTTATATATTATATATTCATTTTATATTTATATATTCTAAAATTATTTTATTTACTAAAAATATAATGAATAAACAAAAAGATTTATTAAATAATTTAGTTATTACATGTTTTCACAGAATTGAGGATTGTAAAATACACTGTAGAGTTACTATAATTGAAAATATGAACCAAGTAGATGTTAATAAAAATATTACTTGTATTAAAGCATGTTTAGAGTGCATAGAAACATGTGATTTGCTTCAATATATTATTGCATCCAAATCACCAAATACAAGTATATGTATTGATTTTACATTAAAAGTATTAAAGTATTGTATGGTAGAATGTAAAAAATGTATGTATAATAAACATCTAGAAGTCGTTAATAATGATTGTATAAAATCATGTAAAGAGTTTATTAAATCTCTTAAGGAAATTAAAAAATTATGGAAATAAATATTATGATTTAATTTGTTGTTTTTTAAAATGATTTTTAAATTAGATATATTTTGAATATCTTTTAATAAATTCATATTAGCTTCTATATCATATATATTAGTTGTTTTAGTTTTTTTTACACCATATTTTATTATAATTTATTAAAGTTATTATACTTGATAATACTGTTGTTGTTGTCGCCATATTAAATAGTATATTCCCTTTCTTTTTTTTTACATAATATATAATTGTTGTGATAATATATATAATTATACTAATAAAATATATATTCCAAACAAATATATTAAATCTTAATGTTATAAATGATATTATAAATAATTGTATATAAAATACAAAAAGATATAATAAATTAAAATACATAGATGGATTAGATTCTATATTATCAGCACATTCACCTTTAATACCCACTGACCTATATAAATTAAATGCAGCCTTAAGAACCAGAAAAACTATTTCTATAGAAAATAATAATATATACATATCAATAAATGTCCAAAATATTGTCATACTATAACTTATCCAATAACTACTTATCCATAGCCCACTTAATAATATAATACTAAATATTATTACTGTTTTTGAAAATAACTTCATTATTTATGTATTAATTTTAGTAAATATTATATTTGAAAATCTTATTTAAATTATTAAATTATTAAATATAGATTTAAATATATATTTAATAATTTAATAATTTAAAGATTATTCAACTGCGTTAAATAATAAAATATAATTCCTTTAATAACATTATAATGTCTAAAGATAATATTAAAACTAAAATAATTAATAAAAAAACTAAAAAAGTTTTAACTAAAAAATCTAAAGATGACAGTGTAAAATCTACAACTGTTCCTGCTGAAACTATTATATCCGTAGATTCTGCCACACCAGTCGATTCTTCTACTATTGTAGATACTTCGACTCCTATTAAATTATCTATATCTGGTAAATCTACCCCTATTAAATCTACATCTGTAAAATCTACATCTGATAAACCTACATCTGATAAATCTATGGCTTCCTCCGCGGAAGATACTTCAACTCCTGTAGAATCTTCTGTTTCTACTCCTATTAAATCTAAATCTAAATCTGCTGCTCCTGCTAAATCTGCTGCTCCTGCAGTAGCTCCTTCTGATGAATCTTCAACTGAATCTTCAACTGAATCTTCAACTGAATCTTCTGCGGAATCTACTGAACCTGTAGTTCTTATAGAAAGTGAAAAGGTAATAACAGAATCACATTTAATAGCATTTGATTCAATTTGTCATGAAGTAATTCAATTACAAGACCAATTGAAAAATCTAAATAAAAAATTAAGAGATTTGCAAAAAAATACAAAAAAAACTATGAGAGAATTATCTAAAAATGTAAATAAAAGAAAAAGTAGAATGAGTACAGACAGTACTAAAAAAGACAACCAAGTGGATTTGCTAAACCAGCATTATTATCAAAAGAATTATGTGATTTCTTAGATGTCGGATATGAAACAATGATGGCAAGAACAGATGTTACTAAAAGTATTACTAAATATATTAAAGAAAATGATTTGCAAAAACCAGAAAATAGAAAAATTATTTTAGCTGATACCAAATTAGGCAATTTATTAAATGCTGGTGATGTTGAAGTTACTTATTTTAATCTTCAGAAATGGATGAAGGTGCATTATCAAAAATCTGTACAAACTCCTCCTGTTGTTGTTGTTGAAGCAGAAACAGTAGCTGTTGTATTATAATTTATTAAAACATTTATTTTATTTTAGTTGTTATTAATAACATTTCAAATATTATTAATATTTCAATAATATATTTTTCATTTTTTTATACAATTTTTCATTATTTATTACAGTATTTATTACAGTATTTAGATCTACAAAATTTTTAATATTTTGTATATCACATATATTATATTTTATAATTTTATTTGTATATAAAGTTATTTTATCAATAATATCATCATTTATATTATTATTTAAAAATAGTTTTCTTGCACCAATATAATTAAATGTTTCTGGTATAATATATTTATTATCAAGGGTTTTAATAATTAATTCTATTGTTTTATACTTCTTAATTAATTTATAAGCATTAATAGGACCAATTCCTTTTATTTTACAAGTATAGTCACATCCACATAATATACACAAATCTACAAATTCTTCATAATTAATTTCTAAATCTATTAAGATATTTTGCAATGAATATTCTTGAATTTCATTTTTATTAATATTAAAATTTCTAATAAATACATCTGAACCATTTGCTAATAAATCAGTATCTTCTGATATACACCCATATACTAATTTTTCTTTATTAGTTTTGCACACAATTCCTCAGCTTCACCCGGAGATACTATATATAATATATTAAATAAATCAAACAATTGTTTACATTTATCAATATGTTCTTGTTTAACTTTAATTATTCTTTTTGAAACTATATATAATTCATCCTCTAATTTATTAATTGATAATTTTTCAATATTTTCTTTGTAATTTTCTATATTATTTTTAATATTTATTTTATCAGTTGCGGTATCGTGTTCATTGTATATAATATCATTATCTATAATTTCATTATCTATAATGTTTTTTTTTTCATTAATAATATTTTGTATCATTTCCTTTTTTTCTTCTAAATTTTTTTTACGCATATATCTATCTTTTAATATATTTTGTTTTTCTATAGGCGGAGCACCATCAAATATATATATTGGTTTTATACCATTTGCTAATAATCGCAAAATTTGTTTAATAAAACTAATTATGTAATTTTGATTATTATATAAATATTTATATAAATATATACTAATATCTATTACTATTATTTTTCCATCGTAAGATTTTAAACTCTTAGTTGTCATACAATTTTTAGAATAACTTTTTAAAAGTGTTTTAATATTTTGAATACCCATTTAAATATTATTATATTATTAATTTTATATTATATTATATAAAATTAATAATCATTCAATTTTTTAAATTAATCTAATAATTATTAATTATTAAGTTTATTTATAATTTAAATTTTCATTTATAATTGAAATTGTCATTTATAATTGAAATTGTCATTTATAATTGAAATTGTCATTTATAATTGAAATTGTCATTTATAATTGTCATTACTAACTTTTTATTATTTAATAAATTTTTATCTAATATTAATGAATTTATAATATTATTAAGTTTAATATCTATTAAATTATTTGTTATTAAGTTTGAAAATTTATGTAAACATTTATTATTATTATTGAAAATTAATTTATTATTGTTGTTAACACAGTTATTATTTAATAATATAATAAATGATTTTTAAATTATAAAATAATATCATTTTTATTATATAATAAGAACAAACACTAGTATTTTGTTTAAATTCTATAAAATTATCAATAAGATGGTTTAAATCTCGTATATTTTTAAATTTTAAAATTTGCGATGCTTTCATTATACTATGTTTTAATTCTAATTCATATAAATCAAATATTTTATAATTATTAATATTATTAAATATAGAATAATATATAATATTTAATAATGTAGCTAATACTTCAGTGTAACTTTCAAATATATTTATGTTTTGTTTAATATTAATCATTTTTAATAATTTTGTATGAATAAATTCATTATTTATTAAATTTTTATCTATTTTTAACGCATGTATTAATTCATGTATTAATACTTTTTGTAATTCTTCTTTACGCCACAATAATATTATCCCATTGGTGTTTCCAAATGTAAATGTAACACCACTATTACAATTTATTGAATTAAATGTATCATTCTTTTTGGAAAATATTTTTAAAGTTAGATGGCCATATGCCAATATATAATTTTTATTATTTCTTACTAATTTTTTAATTGTATAAATAATATATAAATAATTTGATATATCATCTAAATCTTTTTTACTAATTTTATTATTAATTGTATATAATAAATATATATCATTATATACAAATATATAGGTATTCATATAAGTTTTTATATTATCAACAATAGATTTATCTATAAAATAACAATTATCTTCTAATAAAGATAATAATGTTTTATAAGTTTCTTTATAAATACTATTAGTATTATTTAATAAAATTATATTTTTTTTATCAAATTTATTTTTGATAATTTGTTCTTTTAATTCTATTATATAATCTGTAATTATTTTATCAGAAAATATATTTTTAAGATTAACTGATTTTGTTATATCTAATAAAAAATTATTATAACTCGCCATTAATTATTCAAATATAATATATTAATTATATATTATATAAATAAAATTGATATAATATATTGTAATTTTATTTATATAATTATATTATGAATATAAAACATACTATAATTAATAAATCTATAAGTAAATTAAATAAATTAATTAATATAAATTGTCAAAAATCAATAAACATAAAAGTTTGATTAATATAACAAATAAAAAAACAACTATTAATGATATAATTAATATACAAAAAATAGTAAACCAAGGTGGTTTGCATACATTAACAGATATCCAATATAATCAATTAATGGATAATATTGGTATAGAATTACCACAATCCACCAAATTAGATAAAAAATGAATAACTATATAAAATTATTATAATATATAAATTGATATATAGAATTATAAAAAATGAAATAAAAAATATATAATATTATATATAAATCATAGTATATTTAAATGTTAAAATCATCATTAGAATTAACAAGAAAAGCGTCAGGATATAAATTAGCATCTTCTAATGCGGCAAAACGTGAAGATATGAATATAAATAATTCAATACCAACTAATAAATCATCAAAAGAATTAACAAGAAAAGCAGCAGGATATAGATTATCATCATCTAACGCAGCAAAACGCGAAACAATTATTATAACTAATTCAACTAAAAAATCTATTGTTAAAAAACAGTATCAATTATAAATCCC